>OGGM01000456.1_pt1 | contig 29256 bp, 21 predicted proteins | sample 1571251 | NCBI WGS metagenome assembly OGGM01 (sample SAMEA2582076, study PRJEB24529) | metagenome | biome: Human gut stool | place: China | collected 2011 | reverse complement strand
AATATGGGTTTATAAATTAAAATTAATTATGTAAAAACTAAGGATGGTTAATATGATAGAGTTAAAAAAGATTGTGAATAAAATAATAGAGGATAGAAAACTTGAGAATAGTAAATTTGAAAAAAAGTGTAATCAATTTTATTCTTTAGAGGGTGTGAATTCAGAGAATGGAGAGAATGAAGCATATTTAGTTTATGATTGTAGTATAGAAAATAATGATTTTAATTATGAAGACTATACTAATAAATTAGATGATTATATTGATAGTATTTCTGTTATTATCTTTAAAAATTGGGATGACGAAATGAGGCAATATTACACAGCATATGATAAACTCAAAAAAGGAAATCAAAGACGGTTCCTAAGTAATTATTTTGAACATAAGCTAACCTATTACACAGATATAGAACCTATTTTAAAACTATATGTGGAAGATGAAGAAAATTATAATGAATACATTGTTAAAAATAATTATAATGATATAAATAAAAATATTGAGGGTTATATATATAATCTTACTTTAAAAGAGTTAAAAAAATTATTTAATATTACGGGAAAGAGTTTATTTAAAGAAAATGTGCGGAATGGATTAAAAAGAAACCCTATTGTTGAAGAAATTAAAAGAGGTTTTAGAAAATATTTATATTCATATATCTGTTCCGATTCAAATTTGGTTAATAAAAATATCGATGTGGTAGAGGATATAAAAATCGAGTTTGGAATAGATGATGAAACAATGAAATATAATTTACCAGAATTTTTTTGGTTCTGTCATAATGGTATAACTATTTTTTTATCTGATAATCAAATTGAAAGAAGTGGAAGTTATATTAGCTTTAATCCAGAAATAGTAAGTGTTATAAATGGTGCACAAACATTAACTAATTTTTATTTGGAGCTAGAAACTGCTAAAAGAGATATGATTACAATGTTTGAAGATAGACCTGACATTTTAAAAATTATAAAAAATTTACTTGATGAGGCTTATGAAAAAATAGTTGTTAAAACTATTTTTATTAAAGGAGAAAAGGAGTTTGTAAAACCTGTTACATACGGTTTAAATAAACAGGTTCCTATTCTTAATGAGCATATATTGGCTAATTCTGATGAGGTTTATGAATTAAATAATTTGCTTAAAAAGAAAAAAATCGAAATCGTTAAAGAAGGAGAAGTTTCTGTTTATGGGAATGAATTAAAGATTTTGGGATTTGTAAAGAAGTACCTAATAATAAAAGAAAAACCGGGCACAAGTAAAAATCTTAGAAAAATTGAATTAGAAAAATATTTAAAGGAAGCATCGTCAGAAATGAAAGAAGCTGATGAGGATGATTTTTATTTATCTGCATATAGCTTTTTAAATAAAATAGATGAGTGGTGGAAAAAAAGTAAAAAAAATCGTGATCAATTGTATATTGAAAAAAAAGAAAAATTGATAAATAGTTTTGGAAAAAATTATTTTGAAAGTTTTTTGATTTATAAATGTAAGAAAGATAGAGATATTTTTGATTTTGATGATGAATATTTTGATATATATTATAATGAGTTCTTAAATTTATTTGATAGTTACAGTGATTTTTCTGCAAAAGAATTCAAAAGCGATAAACTTTTTGAAGAGTGCATTGGCAAATATGTAGAAAAAACTAAATCCAGTGAAGAAACAACTTATATCAATAATATCAAAAATAAGTTAATAACATATATTAACGGGAAAAACAATATATCATATAATTTAAATAGTGTTATTGCTAAATTTTTAAAAGATGAGAATATAGGATTATCCTATTTTAGGGTCGTTAGAGTTTTGAATGAAAAATGTAAAGAAGCATTTCCTTTTCCTAATAGTTGTTTTACGGAAATATCAGATATATATATAAATAATAAAAACATTATAAATAATTTAGATTTTGAGTCATCAAAATTTTATAAAGAGATAAATAAGTCTTTCCCAATTTTTGTTGTTGAAGTAAATGATAAAAATGTTATTATAAATATTAAATATTTTTCATCATTTTCATTTAAAAAATTTAATGACGATGCAAAAAAAGTATATGATAAAACATTAGAAGCTTTTGATAAGGGAGATGAATTATTATTCCCGAAATCAAGTGAAGGGTTATCATTTCATGTTCGACCAAAAGCAGCTAATAGTAATGATACATTTGAGTTTTCAAATGGAAACCAAATTACTAAACGAACGTTTTGGGCTAATAAATCAACGGTAGAAGGTTTAATAAAAAATTATAATATCAACTAAAAAAGATATGATTATTTCTGAATTATTTAGAGTATTGTTAATATGAAACATTGGTATATTCATAAATTATTGTAGTAATAAGGGGTTGAGTCTGTAAATAAATTTGTGTAAAGTTAATATCTCAATGATTGAATAGGGAGGTAAGATGAAGTGTGTTAAGTTGATAAAGCTATTACACACTTTTTTAATAATGATAAAATGAGATAAAAAGAGACAGCTTTTTATGGTGAAAAAGAGATTCTAAAACAGTTGACACAAGAAAGACTAGAATATTATTATAATCTTGAATCTGTAGAAGATATAGATGAAGCATTTAAAGAAATATTTGCTCTTCTATTTGAAGGTGATGCTAGAATAAAAAGACGTCTGGTAATATGTCAAGATAAAATTTGAGAGAATTTGATATTATTTTGATATAAAACCAGAAAACAAGGCGCACTTAAAAAGAACACACTATGCGAACATTTTCACAAGGACTGCTATTCACTTATCTGGACAACTTCTCCAGTGTCCTGGTCGTAGTAAAGGGTGTTGTTGTGTAGCATGCTGAACACCATTCTTACGAATTTTCTTGTAGTTAGGACAAGTGCTCTTTTGTGTTTGTGCGTTAATACCTCTTTATATTTGCGTGAGTAGAAAGCTGCGTAATCTGAATCGTACTTTCTAAAGAGGTTGCACGCTTCCTGCAGGTAATATTTTAAAAACATATTACCACTTTTGATAAGTCTATTGTTTTCTGATATGACTTTTCCACTGGAGTTGTCACCCCATACAAAACCGGCATATTTAGCTAAGGATGCATCATTTTTAAAACAGTCGATAGATCCGATTTCAGAAATAATGCCAGCAGCAAAAACAGGACCAACTCCTTTGATGGAAGTAAGAACAGTCATTGCATTATTATGTAATCCTTTGGCATAATCGGCAATTTGCTTATCAATAGACTTAAGTTCTTTTTCAAGCATTTTAATCATTCTAATGTTTGAAGAGATAGTGATATTAAAAGCGTCATATGACAGCTTATCAAGGCGATAAGACTGCCTGACACAATCTCTAAGCAATTTAGCGACAAGATTAGGATCTGCAAATCTGCCCTTAGATTTCTCGTTAAGATAGGCAACAAGCTCTTCGATATCCATACTGATAATATCGTCAATGGAGATAAAATCGGTTAAAACAGCGGTAGCAGTAGCACCGAAAATATCAGAAAAAGGATTGTCAGTATCATCTTTGCCCTGTTTCTTTCTAAGCTGAGAGAATTTCAAATAAATGTTGTTTAAACAGTAGTTTTTCTCTTTAGAAAGATTTTGGGCAAGGTGGAAACGATATCTGGTTAAACAATGTGTACCAGGCAAAGATTATAAGGTGTTAGATGGTTTATTGAAAAAAGTATATAGTGCTTCAGCATAAAAAAGCCTGTAAGAGTGATTTTGAATTTTTTAAAGAGCGGTGATTACAGTATCTCGTGGCAGTAGATTTTTGGGTCAGAAACTTTCATCATGTGGGACAGTTGTTTGATTATGGTGCAGCTGCTATAAAAATTATGTATACGACTAATGTAGTAGAGACTATATAAATTTGAGTTTTAGAAAAGTAAAAAAAGAGCATTCCAAATGAGAACGCACTTCTTAAATTATTGGAGTTATAATTGAAAAACCTTGATTGAAAGTGGTCAACAGGCGATGTGTCTAGGGGCAATGGTGATGAACCAAATTCTTATTAACGATAAGTTCATTTAAAGAATTAATAAATATTTGATTTATTAGTGGAGCTTACACGTAATTTTTGACAAATCGCACACTTATCTCAGAGTATATATGGCTTTTATTTATAATATTATTAGAACTTAATCTTGTTATTCGTTTGATAAAATTTCAGATAAATTTTCTTCTAATTGATTTATAATATTTGTTACAAGTGCATTACCCATCATAAAATATCTTCTCCTTGGACTCATTCCAGATTTAGTCCAATTATCAGGAAATCCTTGCATTCTTTCAGCTTCGATTTCAGTTATAAAACGAAGTCTGCCACTTTGTGGATCCCGTACTACGTGTGTACTACGATTGATGCTTGCTTCACTTGTAAGCATGGTTCTTCCAGGTACGTCTAATCTATCTGGGAAACACATGCTTCCTTCTGAATAGTTATATGTTCCTCCGATTGGATTTTCCCTTTTGATTTTTTTACTATCTTTGGCTTTTTTCATATTAAAAACTTGATTTTCATTTAAATTATATTTATCGAGATTTTCTCCGTCTTCTAAAATCTCACCAAGAGTAGTATGATCTTCAATATCAATTGGCATGTAATCTTGTGTGAAAACTTTACCATTTATCATTACACCAGATTTTTTGAACTTTGCGTGGAACTTTTCTGTCATACTAACTGTATCATCATATGCGAGAATATCATTATTTAGCTCTTGTATTCTAAAATCTTCTATATTGATAGGAAAACTATTAGCAAATAAACTTTCATTTGTAATAAAATTTTCTATATTAGTGCACCGTTGATTATAGCGTAAATGGTTTTTCCAAGCAAAAATAAATACTCTTCTACGCCGTTGAGCATAGCCATATTCTGCTGCATTTATTACACGCCACTCAACATTATAATCAAGATCATGAAAAGTACGCAACATTATTCCAAAATCTCTTCCTCGTTGTTTTGCTGGTGATTTTAGTAATCTGTCAACATTTTCAAGTAGAATAAAAGGTGTTTTTTTTTCTTCTATAATTCTTTTTATTTCCCAAAAGAGAACACCTTTTTTTCCTTCAATACCTTTTTCACCTGATAGACTACGCGCAACAGAATAGTCTTGGCAAGGAAAACCGCCAACTAAAAGTGAATGATTTGGGATATCATTCACTGAAACATCAGAAATATTAGTATTTTGATTATTATTATTTTCTTCGCCAAACCTTTTACAATAACAGCTAAATGCATCTTGTGAAGTTGTTGACGGTTCCCATTGATTGAACCATACAAATCGCCAATCTCTATTTTCTATTGCACGTCCTGTTTCTAGATTGAATTCATGGACGTCATTTAATCCTACTCTAAACCCACCTACACCAGCAAATAATTCTATAACTGTTTTTTCCATAAATGGCCTCCATTCCATATTGAATTACTAATAAATTATTCATAATAACATAAAGTATAGTTAAAAAGATAAATAATTTGTTATAATATGTCTATATAGACTCTTGTCTATTATACACAAAAAAAAGCAATTAGTAAAGATCAAAATTAAATTTTTTGGAGGAATTTTTATGTTGTTTGATTATGATGATGGAAGCACAGAGAGTATCTTAAAGTATGCTAAAAAACTTAAGAATAAAACATTTAGAGATGTGTTAGAGGCGTATGATAAATCACCAAAAAAGATTTATTCAAACCCTTATGATAACTCGATTTCTATTTTTTCTGATAATGTAGTAGAATATTCTGCAAATACTAAGTCAAAAGGTGAAATGGGAAATTTTTTAGAAAAATATTATTTTGGATATAAGCCAAATGGTAAACAAGAGGCAGATTTTCCAAAAGTAGGTATTGAATTAAAACAAACATGTATTGATTTAAAAAAGAATGGAGAATATACAGCTGGTGAAAGGCTTTCTATAACAAATATATCTTATAGAGATCCAATCGAGGAAGATTTCTATAAAAGTCATGTATGGGAAAAAATGAGATTGATTTTATTAGTTCATTATTTACGAGACAAGTCTAAAGGAAGGCTAGATTACGAAATGCTTTATGTGAATTTATTTACTCCTCCAAAAAAAGATTTAGATGTTATAATTGATGATTATAATAAAATAAATAATAAGCTTAAAGCCGGATTGGCACATGAACTAAGTGAAAGTGATACTTTATATTTGGGTGCTTGCACAAAGGGTGCTACGGCATTAAAGAGTATGCAACCTCAATATTATGGTGATAAAAGATTAGCAAAAAAAAGAAACTTTTGTTTTAAGCGTAGTTATATGAATTATATATTGCAAACATATGTGTTAAATGAAAAAGTTCCATATGAATCTATTATAAAAGATAAAAATGAGATTAAAAATATTACATTTGAGGAATATATCATCAATAAGATGAATTATTTTATTGGGAAAACGGATAAGCAATTGTGTGAGTTATTTGGAAGATGCTATAATAACAATAAAGCACAGTGGAGTGATTTGGCATATAAAATGTTAGGTATTAAAAGCAATCGAGCTGAGGAGTTGATTAAAGCTGGAGTTGTTGTCAAGTCAATAAGAATTGAAGAAGATGGTTCAATTAAAGAAAATATGTCATTTCCACCATTTAAATTTAAAGATTTAATTAAAGAAGAGTGGGAAAATTCTGAAGTATATGGGTATTTTAATGAAACACGTTTTTTATTTGTGATATATAAAAATAATGGTTTTTGTTATGAATTTTTAGGTGCTCAAATGTGGAATATGCCTTATAATGATTTGAACACTGTAGTATATAAAGGATGGAAAAATATCCAAACATGCATAATAGAGGGGGTTAAATTCAAAAAATCTGGAAATAAAATGAAAAATAATTTGCCTAAGAAAAAAGATAATCCGATTATTCATATACGACCACATGCAAAAAAAGCAGCATATAAACTTCATAATGGTTATCAACAGGGAAATGTTGAGACTGATGCAAATGAATTACCTAACGGTGAGTGGATGACTACACAGAGTTTTTGGATTAATAATAGCTATATTTTATCTCAATTGAGGTTTAAATAAAATGAAACATCAAAAATTAGTAACAACACCAGAAATATCTAAACGGATGTCAAAAGTAAAATTAAAAAAAAATAAAGTTGAGATAAAATTAGCAAAAGCATTATGGCATAAAGGATTTCGTTATCGTTTAAATTATAAAGCATTGCCAGGATCACCAGATATAGCCATTACAAAATATTGTATTGCTGTATTTGTAGATGGCGAGTTTTGGCACGGTAAGGATTTCGAAAAAAAACAAAGCAGACTAAAAAATAATAGAGAATATTGGATTGAAAAAATAACGGAAAATATTAATCGCGATACACAAAATGATAGATTACTTCGTGAACTTGGTTGGATACCCATTCATTTTTGGAGTAAGGATGTAGAAAAAAATACATTGGATTGTGTAAAAGAAATAGAGGAAGTTGTTGCATATCAGATTAAAAATTATGAGTTTGAGTAATTCGATGGAACATTTGGGATATGGATACTATTTAAAATTATAATTAAAAAATCATGAAATATTTCATATTGAATTTTACAGATTATTTGTAAACTCAATATAAAGTATAACTTTGATTAAAATTTTTTATATTAATTGAATCAATATCAGATGTAATAATAATTATATAGGAGGTAAATATGGATTACGAAATTGAATCTTTTAGGAATGCTGAAGTTATTTTTGAAAATGATGATAAATATTTTAATCTTTGGCAAGATGTAAAAAATGTTTTAAATGAAATATCTGATGAAGATATTATAAAGAGTTTTAAAAATAGTACTAGAAAATCAAAAAAGAGTATTTCTGATGACTTAAATAAGTTAATTGATAAAGGATTGGTGAAGAAAGGATGGAATAGACAAAGTCCCATTTTTAAGGAGCATACAGATTATGGCAATTCAAATAATAAAGATAATCCATGGACACTTGATTTTTCAAAAGACGAAATATCGATTGAAGTTGCTTTTAACCACGGTAGCGTTGTTGCATGGAATTTAATAAAGCCTGTGCTTGCAAGTGAATTAATCATGTTGAAAAAGCTATACAAACATCTGCAGGCATCATAATAACAGTAAATAATGATATGAAAAAGATGGGAAATTTTGATGATGCTATAGCAAGCTTTGAAAAATTTAAGCAATATTTAAAACCATTGAATAACATTTTAACGGTTCCGATGATTATTATTGGAATAAAACCACCAAAAACATTTTTTATAAATAAGAAAACAAAAACAGTATTAGATATAAATGATTTTCCTTATAAAGCAAAAGATGTTAGGCATAATATTGAAAAACTCTTAGATGAATATGAAATAGAGTATAAAAAAAATACATATATTCAAAGAGAAGGTGAACGTATTAATGCATATTTGAAATCTGATGAAATAAAATTATGGTTATTGAAAGATAAAATTAATAAACGAAAGAAATCTATACTAGATAATGAAGGATGGACAGTCATTTCTACATCAGATACTCTAAAAAAAGGTGAAATGGATAAACTAAATATTTATTTAAGAGAAACATTAATAAAAAAGCAAATAGATAAGTAATAGTTTATTTCAATTTTTTATAAAAAATGTGTAAGAATCTAGTATTTATCAATTTTATCTATTTTAAATTTACACATTAGAGCAGAATATAATTATCTTTAATTTTTTTATCACGGATTATTATTGATAAAATGATTTTTATAATAATGAAATAGTTTGAACATAATTTTATTTATATGGGGACAGTGATTTATTGTTTGTGTAGTGATTTAAATAATCATTATCAATATCAATGATATCTTATTCTTTTATATTGATTTTATATATGTTATATATTTGAAAAAAAGTATGATATGATATTTTAATGAGGGCAATGAGATGGATGAAGAAAAATTATTAACTGAAATTCAAATTTTAAAAGAAGAAAATAAAAAATTACGACAATTACTAACTAAGTATGGATATGTTTTCGAAGAGACTAAACTTAGTTCTGAAGATAAAATGAAAATATATCGTAGTTATTTTAGAGGTCGTGATGATATTTATGCGGTCTTTTATAAACAGTCAGTATTTCCAGCGTGTTATAATCGAACAAAAGGAAATTGTTATTACGAAAATGGTCATAAAGTTTGTTCAAAATGTAATAACTCCAATTTTGTCCCACTAACTGATGATGTAATCAGAAATCATATTTGTAAACCTAACCAAAGAATTGGCCTATATCCATTATTAAAAGATAATACATGTTATCTTTTAGCTATTGATTTTGACGATGATGACTGGTTTGATGCTATGTTGAGTGTGTATCGAGTTGCTAAAAGTTATGGTATTGATAGTCTAATGGAACGTTCTAAATCAGGTGCTGGTGGGCATTTATGGATATTTTTTGATAATAATATTTATGCTTCTTATGCACGAAAATTAGGATTTTTCTTATTAGATGAAGCAATGAAAGTGAATAAACGAATTTCATTTAAATCATTTGATCGTTTATTTCCTAATCAAGATAATATGCCAATTGGCGGCTTTGGTAATTTAATAGCTTTACCAATGCAATACGATGCTATAAATAGTAATAAAAACACTCTATTTATTGATGAAGACGGTAAATTAGTGAGCAATCAGTTTATACATCTTGCTAATATTAAAAAGACTAGTTCATTAAAAGTAGAAGAAATTTGTCAGAATAATACTGAAGGGATTTTTAGCGATAAAGTAAGCGAAGAAACAACTGCAAAGTTTAATAACGAAATAAAAGTAGTTGAAGATTCGATGCTAAAGATTTATCGTTTAAATTTAAATGCTCTTACACTTAAAACAATTAAAAAGACAGCATCAATTTGGAATCCGGAATTATTTTTTATTTCAAAATACACACCGTCCAATATTTCATAAAACGACTCCAGCTATTTTATCAGAGTATGAAGAATCAGATAAATATTTATATCCGTCTAGAGGATTAAAGAATAAACTATTAAAGATTTTTGGTGAAAGATTACAAATAGAAGAAATTACAGAATCAGGTCACGAAATAGAAGTTCAATTTAAGGGAGAGTTAGTTGAATATCAAGAAAAAATTATTGAAAAATTAGATAAACATGATTTAGGTATCGTTAAAGCCCCAACCGGTTCAGGTAAAACTATAATGGCTTTAGCGTTAATTACTAAATATAAGACTAGTACATTAATAATTTTACCTGGTAAAGAATTGTTAAAACAATGGAAAAGACAAATAGATAATTTTATTAAATATCCCGAGGCAAAGCTAAAAAGAGATCATTATATTGGGGAATATACTGGAAATAAAAAGAAATTAAAAGGGAATATTGATATTGCAACAATTCAATCACTAGCAAATATTGAAGATTTTGCTATTTTACAAAGATATGGATTAGTAATTATTGATGAATGTCATCACTGTGCCAGCAATACTTATCGAACAGTATTAAAGCGACTGAATGCTAAAAGAATATACGGGTTTACGGCTACACCTGAACGTCAAGATGGACTAGAAGAAATAACATGTATGTACTTAGGAAATATTGTCGCTAAGGTGAGTGAAAAGGATATTACTAAATATCGGGATTATGAACAAGTTTTAATTCCCCGTTTTACAACTTTCACTATGCTAGAAGAAAAGTCTAACTTTATGGAAGTAGTTAATATTCTTATAAAAAATGAAAAAAGGAATCATTTAATTATTACAGATGTAGTTAGTGAATTTAAAGAAAAGAGAAATATCATTATATTATCTGATCGGGTTGAGCATCTAGAGTATTTATATGATCAACTACGACATGTAGATGAACATATTTACCTGTATTTAGGTAAAACTGATAAAAAAGATAAAGAAAATATTCTTGAAGAACTTAGATATGCTAATAATTTTAATTACATAATTCTAGCATCATCAAAGCTTATTGGTGAGGGTTTTGATTTACCAAGTTTGGAAACTATGTTCATGGCAACACCATTTTCGTGGAAAGGAAGAACAAAACAATATTCAGGTAGATTACATCGCCAAAATGAAGGAAAAGAACTAGTAAGGGTATATGATTATGTTGATCATAAGGTTGGATTTTTAGCAAGAATGTTTAATAATCGTTTAAAAACTTATTTGAGTGAAGGATATAATATTTTAGAGAGTAGTGAACTTTCACCATTAAATCAATATTTATACGACAATTATATTAAGGCTTTAGAATTAGATATGTTAAATGCTAAAGAAGAAATTATTATTCATAGTTCTAAAATATTACTATCATTAATCAAGAAATCTTATCAATTTATTCAATCCTTATTATATGATGGAATTAGTGTAATTGTTGTGATAAAATCACAAGCATTAAAGCAAAATGATGAAATAGCATATTTAAAGGGACTTGGAGTAAAACTTATTTATAGTGAAGCACAGATTAATAACATTATTATCGATAACAAGATTTTGTGGATACCAAATCGTGGATATTATGAAAGACAAAATAATGTAAATGCATTCCGTATTGAAGATGTTAATGTTATTGAAGAGATTATATCAATAATAAAAGATAATACTTGAGATGAGTAATAATAAATATGGTATACTATAAGAGGTATATAATATACTTATTATTTGGAGGTGTTTAGATGAAAAGAGTTCCAATCGGTATAGAAAATTTTAAAAAAATGATTGATGATAATTGTTATTACGTTGATAAAACTGGATTAATCAATGATGTTTTAAATGAAGAAGTAATTCTGTATACACGTCCAAGAAGGTTTGGTAAAACATTAAATATGAGTATGCTGTATTATTTCTTTTCAATTAAACAAAAAGATAATGCTTATCTATTTAGAGATTTAAAAATAGAAAGAAATATTGAAGCTAAAAAACATCAAAATAAGTATCCAATTATTTTTATTATCTTAAAAGATATGAAACGTAATAATTTTAATGATCAAACAGAAAAGTTTGCAGCTTTAATTTCTGATATTGTCGATAATAATATAGAATTGTTAGAGAGCCTTGTTTAAATGAACGACAAAAAAACTTATTACAACAATATTTAAATACAACTAGCTCATTATCAAATCTACAAGATGCTCTACTTAATATCTCAATTTGTTTACAAAAGCATTATCATGAAAAAGTAGTTATACTAATTGATGAATATGATGTGCCTTTACAAGAAGCATATATAAATAACTATTATGATGAAATGGTTGATTTTTTAAAAAATGTTTTTAGTGCTGTCTTAAAGACAAATGCTGTTTTACAAAAAGGTGTTTTGACAGGATGTTTAAGAATAGCTAAAGAGAGTATTTTTACGGGTTTAAATAATTTTTCTGTATGTTCTGTTCTTGATGAGATATCAGATAATCGTTTTGGCTTTACAAATGAAGAAATAACAGATATTTTAAGTCATTATCATCTAGAGCAGTATCAAAAAGAGTTTAAAAGATGGTATGATGGATATTTATTTGGTAAAACAGAAATATATAATCCCTGGAGTACATTATTATATGTTAACAAATTAATTAAAACCACTAGTATAACAGGTGAATCATTTTGGGCTAATACTAGTGGTAATGAGATTATTTATCGTTATATAACTAATAATAATCTTAAACTAAAAGATGAATTTGATATTTTAATTAATGGCGGGATAATAAAAAAAGTAATCAAGCCGGAATTAACATATCTTTAAATGGATGACCTCAATAATATTTATAGTTTTCTTCTTTTTACTGGTTATCTTAAGATTAATAAATACTTAGATTACAATTATTATGAATTAATGATTCCTAATTATGAAGTTAAAATGATCTATCAAGAAACATTTGATGATTGGACTAAAGAAATTATTGAAGATAATAGTCAAAAACTAATAGATGCGCTTTTAAACAAAGATGAGGATAAAGCTAATAAAATTTTAAATTATATTTTATTACAATCAATCAGTTATCATGATAATAAAGAAAGCTTTTATCATGGTTTTATAATGGGTTTAATGAATGGTAATAATATTTATTCTAATATTGAAACTGGTGATGGACGCAGTGATATAAAATACTTACCAGTAAATAAAGAAAAAAGAGGTTTTATCTTAGAACTAAAGATAGTTAAAGATAAAGACCTCTATGATACTGCGGTTGAAGGCTGTAATCAGATTATTGAAAAACGCTATTTGGAAGGTGAAAAAGTTCGTGGATATCAAGATATAGTAGGTTATGGAGTAGCATTTGATAAGAAAAGATGTTTTGTTAAAATGGTCAAACAATAATTACTCCATATTCTCTAATAAATTATTAATAAAACTATCATAATTATAACTATGAATAATACTTTGCTGTAACTTAGCATTATTAACAATTTCAATAAAGATATCATAAAGGTGCTCAATGTCTTGTTGGTCACCTTGTTTTATTGCTAGTAAAAAGATAATCTGAACCGTATCTTGTTGATACCAGGTTAATGGTTTATCGATGATAGCAACAGCAACTTTAGTATCTTTAGCACATAGGCGCATAGGATGTGGTAATGCAAATACTTCATTCATATTAGTTTTTGCTAAATTTTCACGTTCCATAACACAATCAAAATAATTGCTATCAACAATATTTTGTTTTTCCATTAATTGACACATTTGTTTTAATAAAGATTCTTTAGAGTCTATTCCATCTAAATGAATAAAGAGGTTTTTATCAAAAAATTTATTTGATTTCTTCATTTTATTTAAAGAAATTGATGTTAGAAATTTAGAGATTGCTTCGATATCTTGATTATTTAAAGCAAAGTCAACAGTAATGGTAGGAATATGTTCACTCTTTAATGGTATTGTAGAAATAACAAAGTCAACATTCAACAATTCTCTTTTTGTATAATTAATAAATTCGTTATATGAAGCTTTACGAACAATTGTTATCTTATCTTTAAAGAAAACATTTAATCTAGCTTCTAACATTCTTGTTGTAGCTTGACCAGAACCACAGACTAAAATAACACTTTTGTTTTGAAGACTTCCTGAAAAACAACGCTCAATCGCAGCTCCGATATGCAAAGAAACATAACCAACTTCATCTTCAGTTAAAATATATGGTGGCTTATTAAAGATTTTTGCGGTACACGTTAAAGTAATATCAAATGCTAAAGGAAAATTAGTTTTAATGGTATTTAATAATGGGTTTCGTTTATTTAACGCAAATGATTTAGTATTTAAGATAGATTTAAAATGTAAAAAGAGGTCATGTGACAAAATTTCATCATTACGCAAATCAAAATTATAATCGAAATATATATTATTCAATAATTCTTCTACTAACTCTTTGATTTTATTATCATTATCGACTAAGTCGTTTAATTGTGTATTGGCTACTAAATGTGAATAAATATATTTTTTTTCACCTTCACTAATCGTAATATTAAAAGTATACTCAATTTCATTTGCAATATCATCAATAAAATCAGTATAATTATCATCAATTTTAATAGTATTGTTCGTATTGATATAACAGTCAAATTGAATTCTTGAGATCATTAAAGCAAAATGGATGATTAGGTTTTTAAAATTAAAATCATTTGTTTTTATATGTGCATTTTTTAATTTATTAGAGATAATTTGTTTAAGAAGATCTAGATCAATTCCCTCAAAAAGAGTATATTCATCTTTTGTAAAGCCGGTAACATAGTTTTGAAAGTTGTACGATAAAACATTTTCAACTAGACATTTGCGTTTATCATCTTCATTACCAATTATTTTGACCCCGACATTAGTTTTTGAGATATATTCAAGATTATATTTTGAAAAAATAGCTTTTAAAGTTTTAATATAGTTTTGTAACGTATTTTTACTCACATAGATATTATCAGCCAAATCATCTAGACTCATATATTCATCACTATATAATAATAAATTTAATAAATATTTAATCCGATCTTGAGAACTGTCTAATTCTAAATTACTAGTTCTTGTTTGTTTTATTGAGCATAAAAAAGTATTATATTTTTCTTGATCATTGATCTCAATATAATATCCAGCTTTTCTTTTTAATTTTATTTTTGCTCCATTTTTTTCAAGAATTTCATTAATTGCCTGAATATCACTACGGATCGTTCTATCTGTGATGTTTAATAGAACTGATAACTGACTTGCAGATACTATATTATCTTGTCTGACATAGTCAAATATTTCATTTAAACGATTGTATGGAAACATCATTATCACGATTCCTTCCTTATTATGTCTATATTGTATAGATAATTATTTTTGATTGCAAATAATTGATTTCCATTTTATTTTGGAAATCTTGATGTTTATAAAGTAAAAGTTTCCGTTAATAAGTGGAAATAGCATTGATTGAAATAAATTTAGATTCGAGATAGACTATAGTTGTAGCAAGGAGGTAGTAACGGAATGCTTAATGAAGATTATATATTTTTGGATGTGAAAGTGACGAATAAAAATCAATTATTAGGGTTTATTGCAGACAAAGCCCATGAATATAATATTTGTGACAATCGAGAAGGACTGCTTGAAGATTTAATAAAACGTGAAGCAGAATTTCCAACAGGATTGCAAGATGGATTCGCAATTCCGCATGCACGTAGTAACCATGTCAAAAAGGCTGCAATTTTATATTTAAGAACTGATGAAGCAATTGAGTGGGGAACTATGGATGATAAAAAAGTGAATTATTTATTTTCATTGTTAGTTCCTGAACAAAATGAAGGAAATCTTCATTTACAGATGATATCTAAATTAGCTACTTGTTTATTAGAAGATGAGTTTAAGAATACGGTAAAATCTTCAACTAATAAATCGGCGCTAAAAGATTATATATTAAAAAATATGGAGGTAGATTAAATGAAAATCGTTGGTATTGCCGCTTGTCCTGCGGGATTAGCACACACACCTATGGCAGCTAAAGCCTTAGAAAAAGCAGGAGCTAAATTAGGTTATGATTTAAAAATGGAGCAGCAAGGAAGTATGGGTCAGGTCAACAAGATTACTGAGGAAGAGGCTAAAGAAGCAGCTTTTGTAATTGTAGCATCAGATCAAAAAATTCTAGGAATGGAGCGTTTTGAAGGAAAACCGGTAATTAGAATTGATATTACAACTTGTATCAAAGCTCCGGAGGCGGTCATAAAAAAATGTGTTCAAGCAACACAAAAATAAAAAAGCAATTTAACTTGGCGGAGTCAAATTGCATACACAAAACTATAGTGAGTAGTGTGTACTCTCATTATAACATAAAATATGAAAAGAGAGGTAAAACGAATGAAAAAGTTTTTAAAAGATGCTAAAGGACATATAATGTCAGGAATTGGTTATATGCTACCTTTAATTATTGGGGCATCACTAGTTGTGGCTATTCCAAAATTGATAGGGGTAGCGATGGGAATCAATAGTCTTGATGCTTATGCAACAAAAGATGGGTTCTTACACATCTTATATTTATTAGAGCAGGTAGGTTGGACAGGTATTGGCTTAGTTAATACTGTATTAGCTGGTTTCATTGCCTTTTCAATTGCTGACAAACCTGCTATTGGAGCTGGTTTAATTGGTGGGGCATTAGCTAGTAATACAAAAGCCGGTTTTTTAGGAGCTGTTATTGCTGCGTTTATCGCTGGATATATTGTAAAATGGGGTAAAGAACATATCAAATTACCTGATTCAATGCAGCAAATGATGCCGTTAGTTATTTTACCATTTTTAGCAACTGGTGCCGTTGCTATAATTATGGGAGTTATTCTTGCGACTCCACTAGCCTCAATTAATGATGCTTTAGTATCGTGGTTAAGAGATATGTGTAGTGGTGGAACTAGCCAATTGATCCTTTCATTAGTTTTAGGAGCAATGATTGCTTCAGATATGGGTGGACCAATCAATAAGTCAGCATGGATGGCTGGAAATGTTTTAATGACAGAAGGAATTTATCAACCAAATGTATATATTAATTGTGCTATTTGTATTCCCCCATTAGCATATGCAATTGCTACTGTAATTAAGAAAAATCGTTTTTCACCAAGTTTTAAAGAAGCCGGTAAAGGTAACTGGGTTATGGGATTTATTGGTATTACCGAAGGAGCGATTCCTTTTACATTAGTTAAGGCTAGCCGTTTAATTCCTATTAATATGATTGGTGGAGCTTTAGGAGCAGGAATCTGTTGTTTACTTGGAGCAACTGCTGATATTCCGCCAGTTGGAGGAATGTATGGATTTGTTTCAATCACTGGTGGTTGGGCTTATCTTGTTGGAATTATTGTTGGAGCTTTATTTATTGCAATTGTAGCACCAATGGTTGTTGATTTTAATGATGATAAAGATGAAGAAGAGACAATATCAGTTGATGATATCGAAATAGTAATTGAATAAAAAATAGGAAGATGAAAATCTTCCTATTAAATTAAAGGAGTTAATATGAAAAGAAAAGTACATGTGATCCCTCATTCACATTGGGATCGAGAATGGTATTTTACAACTTCAAGATCAAAAGTTTATTTAATGAAAGATCTTAAAGACGTTTTAGATACATTAGAGACAAATAATGATTTTAAATATTTTATGGTCGATGCTCAAGGTTCATTATTAGAAGATTACATTAAATGGATGCCACAAGATAAACAAAGAATTAAAAAACTTGTCCAAGCTAAAAAATTAATCATTGGACCTTGGTATACTCAAAGTGATCAACTAGTAATTTCTGGTGAAAGTATCGTTCGAAATATGTATTATGGAATGAAGTGTTGTGAAACTTTCGGAGAGTATATGAATGTGGGTTATGTTCCTGATTCATTTGGACAGTCAGGTAATATGCCTCAAATATATCGCCAGTTTGGAATTGAAGATACTTTATTTTGGCGAGGCGTTAGTGATGATATGGTCAAACATACCGATTATAATTGGCGTGGTGATGATGGCAGTGTTGTTTTTACTACCCAAATTCCTTTTGGTTATTATATTGGTGGAAATATACCTGAAGATGATAAAGCAAGTGATGAGTTTTGGCAAAAAGAATGTTTTGAAAAAGCCGGCAGCCGTAGTGCTACAAAACATATTTACTTCCCTAATGGTTTTGATCAGGCTCCTATTCGTAAAAATCTTCCTGATTTGATTAAGGAAAGAAATGAAAAAGATCCTGATAATGAATACATTATTAGTTGTGTTGAAGACTATATTAAAGATGTAAAGAGTGAAAAACCTGATTTAGAAGAAGTGAGTGGTGAATTAGTAATTGCCAAGCATATGCGGATTCATAAATCGATTTTTTCATCGCGAAGTGATTTGAAAGTGTTAAATACGCAAGTACAAAATTATGTTACTAATATTTTAGAACCGATGTTAACAATGTCGTATCATTTAGGTAATGATTATCCTCATAGTGCAGTTAGTGAGATTTGGAAATTGTTATTTGAAAATGCAGCTCATGATTCAATTGGATCATGTATTTCTGATAACGCTAATGAAGATGTATATATGCGCTATAAACAAGCTCGGGATATTGCGGTTAATTTAGTTGAGTTACATTCACGTTTGATTGCAACTAAAATCAAGAATAAAACTAATAATGAGATCACCTTAACATTATTTAATACATTACCAAAAAAACGTAATGATACAATTATTTTTGAAACATATTTACCAGCTGATAATTTTGCAATTAAGGATAATCATGGTAATCATGTTAAATATACTGTAATTGAAAAAACAGATCTTACTGACTATGTTTTATCACAAACAATTCGATTAAATCCTAGTAAAAATATCTATCTGCCTAGTATAGTCTATCAAGCAAAGATTGCCATCGAAGCTAGAGATGTACCAGCATTAGGTTATGTGCAATATACAATTGATTTGGATGATAAATCTAATGACGATCTTCAAGAAATAACAAGCATGGAAAATGAGTATTATCAAATTACAGTTAATAAGCAAGGAAGTCTTGATATCTATGATAAACTAGCTGATTATCATTATCAAAATCAAGCTGTTCTTGTTGAAAATGGTGATGATGGTGACAGCTTCAATTACTCGCCGCCACGTCAGGATTTAGAAATATTTTCTATTAACAGTGAATTTGATTACCAGATAACTGGCTCTAGTCTTTATCAAAAGACAACGATCAATTATAAAATGGATATTCCTGCTGATTTACAAGAACGGGCTAAACAACAGACAAGTATTAAGTTACCAGTAACTTTAGAAGTGGTTTTAAGAAAAGGTTCAAATATAATTGATCTAAACGTACATGTCGATAATCAAGGATTATCACATCGTTTATGCATCTTATTTGATAGTGCGCTGACGACTAAATTCAATTATGCTGATCAGCAGTTTGGTTTGATCAAACGACCAAACACTTATGATAAAGAAATGGAGTTATATCTTGAAGGGTTAGAAAACCAGGAGAAGGCAGAAAAACCAAAAGAATTAGCTAATTGGGTCAATGATCAATCTACTTGGCAAGAACCACCAATATCAATTGAACCAACGCAAAGCTATGTTGCTCTTGCTGATAAAAATAGAGGAATTGCGGTTATTCCCCAAGGGGTTCGCGAATATGAAATCATTGGTGAGCAAGGAAATCAAATTAGATTAACATTGTTTAGAACATATGGTTTTATGGGTAAAGAAAATTTAGTTTATCGCCCCGGTCGAGCTTCAGGCGAAAGAATCATTGCAACTCCAGCTGCCCAGTTATTAAAAGAAATGGATTTTAAATTAGGATTTACAACTTTTAACTGTGATATTAATAATGCTAATATTGATACTTTAGCCAAAGAATATAACACCCCAATTGAAGTATATGAATACGCTGATTTCTTAAATGGTAGATTGATTTTTGCCCAAGAAGATGAGAAACAAATTTTACCAGTTACTAATTCGTTATTTGAAAGTGAAAATAACTTAGTTGTTAGTGCAATCAAAAAAAGTGAAGATGGTGAAGGATATATAATTCGTCTATTTAATGGTAAAGATCATCAGGATATTGGTGATAAACTAACTTTTAATTTTGATATAAGTGAAGCATATTATACTAATTTAAAGGAAGAGAAGATTGAGCAAATAAATGTTGTTGATAATAGTGTAGTAATTAAACCAATATCACATTGTAAATTTATTACGATATTAATAAAATAATTATAATAAACCTATATAGAAAAGTACAATGATTATGATTGTAATTCTAATAGGTTTTTTTATTATAATCACATATTTTTTATTAGAGCAATGATTAAAAGTAATAGTAGGGAGTTGATTTTTAAGGGGCTAAGTTAATATATTTTTAAATATAAAATGGTAAAAATATTGATATATATTTTTTTATTAAGATATGAAAAGGGGGAAAAGTGCGTAAGTGAGAATAAAATTAATCAAAAAATAAAAACGTAAGTAATGAGGTGAAAAATGTAAATATAGATACTATAAATATTAGTATTAATCCTAAAAAAGACGCCTATTTAATATAGTATTAAACATAATTAAAAAATATTTTTACTAGAAAATAATAACAGTTAATTTTTGTTGTTATTAATGTAAACGCTTTTGCTTATGAGATAAATATATATTATAATAAAAATATGTAAAAAAATGGAGAGTATAGAGATGGATGTATATGAAATAAAGATAAAATTATATTTATTGAAAGATATAAAAATTGAAGAAACACAGACTTATTTAGCATACTTTATTGATAGTGTAATGGTTAAAGATAATATGTTTTTAGGTATACATGAGACTAATCAGTATAAGTTTTATACTTTTGATAGTTTGTATCCTTTAGCTAAAAATGGGGTTTATCAAAAAGATAATTCGTATATGTTTAGAATAAGAACGTTAGATTATCAATTAGCTCAATATTTATATGATACTTTAGCTAAAAATCGGACTAAAGAATTTCAAGGTCTGACCGCTGAGGTTAAAATAATTAAACCAAAATTAATCAAAAAAATATATACACTTACACCAGTGATTTTAAAAACAGAGCAGGGATACTGGAAAAACAGCATTAAAACAGAGGATTTTGAAAAACGATTAAAAACTAATTTAATCAAAAAATACAAAGATATAACTGGTGAAGAAATTAATGAAGATTTTCAATTATATTATCAAATTAATTTTAAAAATAAGGTTCCGGTATCGAGAAAATATAAAGGAATTAAATTGTTAGGGGATATGATTGAATTAGAAATTGCGGAAAATGATAATGCTCAAAAATTAGCAATGTTAGCTATTGGAGCAGGCTTATTGGAGATGAATGCGCGAGGGTTTGGTTTTGTTAATTACATATATTATTGAAAGGAGGTTATATAATGCTTGATGAATGTTTACGAATTTTTAAGCAAGAGCTTAAAGATAATACAAATTTAGTTTTAAATACAATAATTTTGGCTGATGGGGATTATGTTTTAGTACATAGCGACGGTACTTATGATGTTGAAAAAATTAAATATTCAAAAAAGGATCATTGTTTAATTGAAAAGCCAGAAGATGAAATATATGATAAATTATGTTTTTATGATTATCAAAGTCAGTTGGTGAGTATGAATAAACCACAAGATCCAGGGAAAACGATTCATTCAAATAACTATTTATCATTATTTGTAAAAAAGGAAAGTTTTAATAATGGTAAAATGAATGATGAAGCAATTGAAAGATACTTCAAGGCCTTAGAAAATCCCCAAGACAAATATAAAGGTAAAGATTTACAGATGTATAATTTTATAAATGATAATATTAGTGAGATTGATCAAGAAAGATTGTTACATAATAAGCAATGGTTAAAAGAGCATATATATAATTTAGAAGGCGTTGATTATAATGAGAAGGATTATTTAAAAATCTTTTTTGAAGTAGATGACCAATTATATATTGATGAAGGAAATCGTTATCTTTTAACTAAGATATTTAATTGTAATGATTATAATGTTTATGATAACGGCACGGTTTATGGATTACCTAATTATAATTTGCAATTAAATGCAAAGAAGCCTTTTTTAGAGAATAAAACCCGGATGCATAAAATTCCATATATGGTTTCCTTAGAAGATGCCTTATTACAAAAACAGTTTTTTGATTATTTGTTAAATCGAGTAAGTACTGGTAAGAGCAATGTATACATAAATGAAGGCGATGATAAAAGAATCTATTGTTTAGATAATACTGAAAATATAGATAAGGGATTTAATGGATTTTATCTTAAAACTAAAAAAGGTAAAGAATTAGAAATACACTATATGGATGTTGTTACTGATTATAAACAATATCTAAATCCTTTATTTGATTTTGAAAATGTTATTGGTGCTTTAGACGACGAATGTTATCGAGAATATAAATATCGTAATGACGTTGAAAAATTAATTAATAATATTTTGTTTTCTAAGTATTTAATTAATAATTATTTTACCGCTCCAGATGATATAAAAGGTATTAAAACAGATAGTGTTTACAAGAGTAATCTTTTAACCTGTAGGAATGCAATTTTTGCTTGGACACGTGCTGGAAGAGTTGATAATATTGGATATATATTACCAAAAGCAGCATTAGGGGTTGTAATTAATTCAATTAGAAAAGAATATATAAGATTAGCTCAAAAGCAGTTAAATCTTTATTTTGCTTTAGATAAATATTTTAATAAACAGGAGAATAATATGGAAAATGTAAGAGAGAGCTTGCGAACTAAAATAAATAGCGAGCATCAAAATGTAATTGAAAATGATTTAGAGTATAGCTTTGCGGTTGGTCAAGCACTAGCTTATCTGCAATCAAAAAGTAAGGCTAAAAATAAAACTCAGGATATTATTAATCAATTTATTGTTATTAGAAATGATCGGGTTTTAAAAATAAAATTAAAACAGTTTTATCGGCGGTATAATTACAGTTTATTTGTAGGGAAAACACGGTTTAATTATATGTTTTCGATGATTATGGAATATCTTGATGTAAATAAAATTGATCAAGGGATGTTATTAGCTGGATATTTAGGAGAAAATTTAATTTATGAAAAAGGAGAAAAGGAAAATGGATAAAAGAGTATATGGAGTAATTGGAATATCATCAATCATGGCAAATTGGAACGCTGATTTTTCTGGCTATCCAAAAAGTTTATCTGATGGAACGATTTTTGGTAGTGATAAGGCTTTAAAATACCCAATGAAAAAGATGTGGGATAATGAAGGTAAAAAAGTTTTATATATGAAATCAATGAAATTTTCACCACAGAAAGATGGCACTGTAACATTAGTACCTAATTCATTAAAAGAAAGATATGAAAAATTATTTGATGTTGATGATTTAGGAAAATGTAAAGATGCTAAAGAAGTATTGTCTAATTTAATGAGTGCGGTTGATGTTAAAAACTTTGGAGCAACATTTGCAGAAGCTAAAAATAATATCTCAATTACTGGTGCTGTTCAGTTTGGGCAGGGAATTAATAAATATAGTGAAAGTGTAGCTGAAGAACAACAAATCTTATCACCATTTAGAGATAGTTCAAAAGATAAAGAAAAAGATGAAGAAGCAAAAAATTCAACTTTAGGTACTAAGATCGTTAGTAATGAAGCGCATTATTTCTATCCTTTTTCAATTAATCCTAGTGCTTATAAAGAATTTGTGGCTTTAGGAGTCACAGATGGCTACACTGAAGAAGATTATTTAAATTTTAAAAGAACGGCTTTAGTAGCAGCAACTTCTTTTTCATCAAATGCTAAAGAGGGATGTCAAAATGAATTTGCTTTATTTGTGGAAACTAAATTGGATACATATTTACCAAATTTAAGTGAGTATATTAGTTTTGAAAAAACAGATATTAATAAAATTAAAATCGAATGTAACATGTTAAATGAATTAGAAGATGTTTTAAATATTGAAATATATTATAATCCTGAAACAACAGTTTTAGAATCTAATTTACAAAAAGCAAAAACTTATAACCTGATTACTAAAAAAGAGGTGTAATATATGCAGGCACTTAAATTTACTTTAAGTGGTAAAACAGCTTTTTTTAAGCGTCCGGAGGTCAATACATATTATTATTTTACTTTTGGTAATATTCATAAAGTTGCGCTATTAGGAATATTTGGGGCAATTTTAGGTTATCAGGGCTATAATAATACGATTGAACTACCAGAGTTTTATCAAAAATTAAAAGATATCAAATTATCTATTTTGCCTCATAATGAAAAAGGTTATTTTTCAAAAAAAATACAGTATTATAACAACTCGGTTGGTTATGCTTCCAAAGAACAGGGTGGTAATTTAATTATAAAAGAACAATGGCTAGAAGATCCTTGCTGGAATATTATTGTTTTATTAGATAATGAAGAAGCAAACAAACTTGCTCAAGCTTTAATTAATCAAAAGTGTGTTTATATACCCTATTTAGGTAAAAATGATCATCCTGCTAATATTACTGATCCTGTAATTATTGATTTAGAGAAACGTAATATTGATGAAGAGTCTTTGGCTTGTTTATTTCCTAAGGGAGCTTTTGAAGAAGCTGAAGATATTGATATTGATTTTTATAAATATCAAGAAAGTTTACCAGTTGGATTAAATGAAAAAACGGGATTGTATGAGTATGTGACTTTTATTCATACTAACCTTTATATGGATGAAGGCAGTGTATATAGTTTTGATGAAAAAAACATTGTATTTTATTAACCCGCTATTAAGCGGGTTTTATTGAAGGGAGAACATTATGGATATAGATAGATATATAGTAGTTTCGTTAGAAAAAATAATAATTAATATTGATCAATGCTATGGACATAGAGATGATGATCATCAAGAAACAATTAATGAACATATTCAATTATGCACAAAATATTTAAAAGAAATATTTAAATTAAAGAAATTGGATTCAATTTTAAAATCTTTTAACATTTCTTTAGGCAAAGGGTTATCAGATGAAGGAAAAGAAATGTTTAATAAACTATTTTTTAATACAATTACCTTTCATGATACAGGAAAAATAAATCCGGTTTTTCAAAATGATAAAATGAATAATCCAGTAATGAATTATTTAAATCCACCTAAAAATTTAGAATCTGATCATTCAAAATTATCGGCATACATCTATTTAGGACATTATTTAAATAAATTAAAAGAACTAAAAAAAAGTGATCGTAAAATATTAAAGACGATTGCTTATATAAATGCATTTGTGATTTCTCGACATCATAGTAAGATTGATGATTTTAGAACACGCTTTATTGATAAGTTTGATAATGATGATGAATTAGAAAAAAGAATTATCGATTGGGTTAATAGTGATGAATTTACTCAATTGTTTAATGATAGTTTTAGTTTTACTCCTTTAAAACTAAAAGGACGTAATAATTTATTTGAAGAGTTGAGAAAACAAAATATTAACAAACAAATAGATCTATATGTCTATGTTAGATTCTTATATTCACTTCTGGTTTTTTGTGATTATTATGCAACAAGTGAATTTTATGGTGATAATAGAAATAATGTAATGCTTAAAGATGCTGGTTTTAGTGAAATCATGGAACTATATGATAATAGTGAATTAGTTACAAAGATTAGAAAGAATGATGTTGGAAAAGAAAAAATCAATGGATTAAGAACAAAGATATTTTTAGAAGCGGAAAGAAATTTACTAGAAAATATTGATAAAAATATTTTTTATTTAGAAGCTCCAACCGGAAGTGGTAAAAGTAACACAGCATTAAATCTTAGTTTACGTTTAATTGAAAATGATGATAGTTTGAATAAGATAGTATATGTGTATCCTTTTAATACATTAGTAGAGCAAAATCTAGCATCGTTAAATAAAATTTTTGGTAATAGTAAGGCTATGAATAATATTGCTGTCGTTAATTCTACAACCCCATTAAAAAAGGATGAAGATGAAAACTTTTCGGGTGAATATCAAAAAGCATTATTGGATCGTCAATTTCTAACATATCCAATTATTCTAACGACCCACGTAGGTCTGTTTGATACTTTTTTTGGAAATAACCGAGAATCAGCGTTTGGCCTATGCCAATATGCAAATTCGGTAATAGTTTTAGATGAAATCCAAAATTATCGAATTGAAATATGGAATGAGATAATCATTTTCTTAAAAGAGTTTGCTAAAATTCTTAATCTAAAAATAATTATCATGTCAGCGACATTACCAGATTTAGAATTACTTACAGATGATCGTAGTAATTCAGTTTCATTAATAACAAATCCTCAAGAATATTTTTTAAATCCAATTTTTAAAGATCGGGTAAAAACAGACTATAGTCTAATAAATGTAGAAAATACTGAAGAAGCGTTATTAAATCATGTTTTAGAGATGAATAAGCTAAAGAAAAAAATAATGATTGAGTTTATTGTTAGAAAAAGTGCAGAAAAGTTCTATCGTCAATTAAAAGAGATAGAATTAGATTGTGAAGTTTTATTTATTAGTGGTTTTGATAGTGTATTAGAAAGAGAAAAAATCATTAGTACTGTTAAAACTTCAAAACATCTTATTTTAGTAGCGACCCAGGTAATTGAAGCCGGTGTCGATATTGATATGGATATCGGTTATAAAGATATATCTAAACTTGATAGTGAAGAACAGTTTATGGGAAGAATAAATCGCTCATGTAAAGAAGATGGAAAAGGAATAGTATATTTCTTTAATTTAAATAAGGCAACCAATATTTATAAGGGGGATGAACGTGTTGCACAGAAAAATTTAACATTGTTTAATGATGATATGAAAAAAGTATTGTTAAAAAAGAACTTTAATTATTATTACCAAAAACTTCTTAAGACTCTAGCAAATAGAGCTAAAAAGCCTGAAGAAAAAAATGTTCCCAATTTTTTTAGAGAAAGTGTTGCGTGTTTAGATTATCAGGCAGTAAGTAAACGAATGGAATTGATATTAGATACTAGAGATCGAGTAACGATATTTTTAGGAAGAACGGTAATTAATATTGATGGGGAAGAATTTGATGGTAAAGATATTTGGAATCAGTATGTAGATTTATTGAAAAATAATGAAATGGATTATGCTAAAAAAGTATATGAGTTGTCAGTGGTTAAAAGTATGATGAATTATTTTATGTATCAAGTTATTAAAAAAAATCAATTTGATTTTAAAGAGCAGGTTGGAGATATTTATTATATTGAAAATGGTGATGATTATATTTTAGATGGTAAATTAAATACAGCCCTTTTTGAAACTGAGGATGAGTTATTTATATAGAGGTAAGAATATGGAAGTAAATGGAACATTAATAAACTATTATTTTCATTGTCAAAGACAATGTTATCTTCATGGTAATCGACTTAATTTAGAGGATGAAAGTGAAAATGTGAAGATTGGTAAAGCATTGCATGAAGAAAAGTATAAAGATGATAAGAATTCAGAGATTGCAATTGATAATATTAGGTTAGATAAATTAACTGCAAAATATTTAACAGAAACAAAAAAGTCTGATGCTGATTTAGTTGCAGCAAAGTGGCAGCTTTTATATTATCTTAAAATTTTAAAGTCAAAAGGAATAATACGAAAAGGACGAATAGAAGTAATTGAAAAGAATAAACAAAATAAATCTTTTATTGAAGTGGAGCTAACAGAAATTGAAGAAAAAGAATTAGATAAAATTGTTATTAAAATTAAAGAATTATTAGAAAATGATCAAATACCACCAGTTTTAAATGAAAATAAATGTAAAAAATGTGCATATTATGCATATTGTTATATATAGGAGGTGTTGTAATGAAAAGTACTAAATACATAACTAGTATGGGAGATTTAAAACGTAAAGATGATTCGCTTTGTTTTAGAAAAAGTGGTAAGAATATATATTTACCAGTAGAAAATATAAAAGAGATATATTGTTTAAATGAAATTTCTCTTAATACTAAATTATTAGATTTTATCTCATCTAAAAATATAATTATTCATTTTTTTAACTATTATCAGGGTTATAGTGGTACCTTTTATCCAAAAGATAAATATACTAGTGGTAAATTGTTGATTAAACAGGTTGAAACATTTAATAATTATCGTATTGATATTGCAAAAGCAATAGTTAATGGTATTGCAATTAACATTGATGAAACTTTATATCACTATTATAAGCATGGTAAAAATGAGGTTAAAGAAACAATAGACTGGTTAAGAAAAGAGGTGCCAAAACGTTTAAAAAAAGCAGAAGATATTAAAATGATTATGGCAGTTGAAGGAGAAATATGGCAACGTTTTTATAGTATGTTTAGATATATATTACCTGAAGATTTTATAATGAACAAAAGAGTAAAGAGACCACCTGATAATCCAATTAATGCACTAATTTCTTTTGGTAACACTTTACTTTATACAAAAACAATTTCAGCGATATATCAAACTCACTTAAATCAAAGTATTTCTTTTTTACATGAACCTACAGAACAAAGATTTTCTTTGTCTTTAGATTTAAGTGAAGTATTTAAACCGATCATTGTTTTTAAAACAATCTTTGAATTAGTCAATACTAAAAGATTAACGGTTGAGAAACATTTTGATAAGAAAACTAATTATTGTCTTTTAAATGATAAAGGTAGGGATATATTTATTGAAGCTTTTGAAAATAGAATGGAAACTAAATTTTTACATACTAAATTAAAGAGAAAGATAACATATAAAACAGCTATTAAATATGATGGTTATAAATTAATTAAAACAATTTTTGAAAATAAATTATTTATACCATTTTCTATAAAGGATAAATATTAATGAAAATAAAAAATCATAACTATGTAATCGTCTGTTACGATATTGGGGAAAAAAGAGTAAATAAAATATTTAAGATATGTAAAAAATATCTTCCTCATTATCAATATTCTATTTTTAAGGGTCCTATTACCCCTTCTAAATTAATTTTATTAAAAAAAGCTATAAACAAAGAAGAAGATTGTGTAAGTATTATTAAATTACAGAGTGAGGATTCATTTGATGAAGAAATTTTAGGGAGTCAAAAAGAGGGAAATGAAGATAGTTTAATTATATAATTTACCAGGCTCAATTTCTTTTTAATGTCCTAAAACTGTTGGGAGAGTAAGCGTTTAAGAGAATTTTACTAGCAATTATAAAAAAGTAAAATCATTTGGTAAAAAAGTAGAAAAGTATTGATAGATATAGGGTTTGAGGTATAATAGAAAGTGTAAAATAGCTTATTTACTAGGGTTTAATAACAACATAAGATGTATTGAAATGGAAGCTTGGGCTGAATATAGATATGTGCCCGATAGGTTTAATAACAACATAAGATGTATTGAAATTAAAATCC
>OGGM01000448.1_pt1 | contig 29943 bp, 27 predicted proteins | sample 1571251 | NCBI WGS metagenome assembly OGGM01 (sample SAMEA2582076, study PRJEB24529) | metagenome | biome: Human gut stool | place: China | collected 2011 | reverse complement strand
CTTTATATAGTACATAACATGTCTTAAGCGTTTATTAAGTGTAAGTTATTATAAAGTTAAGTATGTTAATTTCTAGTTAATCTGAAAATTTAAAAAGTCACTAATTTTTTTATTAGTGACTTCAAGAACTATAAGTACCATTTATTCAATTATTTTGCATCTACTAGACCTATATCAAAAGTTATTGTTCCACTGTAGTTACCTGTTGTTGAAGAAGGTAATTCTACTGGTAAAACTTTATTAGTAACTTCACCATCTTTAGTAAATGCTGCTACTTCTGTTCCATTTACTGAATCGCCTTTTGTTTCTATAACTGTTCCATCAGGTTTTACGATTTGATATCTCATAACGGCTCTTGTTTCAGCATTTGTTAATACCATTTGATTTCTGAAGTAGCTTGTTCCAGCTATTGATACAGATACTTTTTGATCATCTAAATAATTAACGTTTGATGCTTTGATTGTCATGTCTGAACCTTCCTTAGCTATATTTATTTTAGCTGGGATTTCAACAGTATAAGTTGGGTCATTCTTTATAGTGTATTCAAGTTCTGTTGATTGAGACTCAGCATTTGCTGTCATCATCATAGTTGAGCAAACTGCTAAAGTAGATAATAATAATGCTGTTTATTTTCTTGTTGATTCCATTTCACTGCATTTGTATCTAGCTTCCCATTAGATAAGTTTTTATTTATAAAAATTCCTATTGGAATAGATACTAAAACCAATAATACTAATATGGAAATTATCCTTTTCTTAGACTTATAACTCATTAATTTTCCTCCTCTATTTCTTTACATTTAAAATGTAATTCAATCATGTTAAAATCCTCAAAATTCACAGTTAATTATGGTTTAAAAATATATTAATTTCTTAACATTAATTGAAATTATAAGTTTATTTATATCAAATTTCTTTTTTAAACATAAAAAAAAGACGACTTTTTGTCGCCTTTTTTAATTATTATATTTTAACTTACCTTTTTAGCTAATTCCGCATTAAACGGTAATTCTATTATAAATTTACTTCCTACTCCAAGTTCACTTTCTACTTTTATATTTCCGTTTAATGCTTTTACCATATGTTTTGTTATTGCAAGACCAAGACCTGTTCCTCCAACACTTCTACTTCTCGCTTTATCAACTCGATAAAAACGTTCGAAAATTCTGTCTATATCTTCTTGCGGTATTCCAATTCCATTGTCTTTAACTTCAATAAATACTTTTTTAGCTTTTATATATTGTTTTATATTTACACTTCCATTTTCACCTGTATATTTTATAGCATTTGAAATTATATTTAGAAGTATTTGTCTTATATAACCTGAGTACTCCCATAAATCTATATCTTTATTCTTAAACTCATATTTTACTTTTATATTTTTCTTCTTAGCGATATAGTTTACTACTTCGTGTACTTCTTCAAAAACTTCAAATAAATCTACTTTTTCCACTTTCTTTTTAGTTTTATTTTCGATAGTTGACAACAGTAAGATATCATCTATTAATCTAGTTAATCTAGTTGCTTCATTTTCTATTATAGTTAAAAACCTATTTTTAGTATCATCATCTAAATTATCCGTCATCTTTAAAGTTTCTACAAAACCCTTTATAGATGTAATCGGTGTCTTTAATTCATGGCTGACATTTGCCACAAACTCTTTTCTCATATTTTCTAATTTTACATATTCTGTAACATTTTCAATATTTATAATAAATCCTATTACTGCATCTGTATCTTCAAAATGAACTGGATCTATCTTTATTTTATAAATAGTGTCTTTACTTATATTTTTTTGAATAACTGTGCTATTTTCACCAGACATATTATATATAATGCTATCTAAAACAATTTGATTTTGTATAAATTGTCTTATATTTTTGCCTTCTGGTATAAGCTTTTGATTTCCATCAACCATTATTTTAGCCAAATCATTAATAAGAAGAATTTTTCCTTTTGTATCAATTGCTAAAATCCCATGAGACACACTCTGCATAATTGATTTTAACTGCATATTCTTATCTGTAATATCTTTTATAGTAATATTTATTGTGTCTATCATAGAATTAAAATTATTCGCAAATATTCCCATTTCTCCTGACATTTGTCCTTTAACTCTACTGTCAAACTGTTTATTACTTATATCTTTCGAAACTTTCATAAATTCTTTCAAATACGACCTTAAGCTAATACTATATTTAATTAAGATTATAGTTGCAATCGATAAAATTAATATTATAAAAATATACAAGCCATTCAAAAACTGTGCCTCTTGCATTTTTTTCACCTCAAAATTATTTAATTTTATTATACTCACTTTATATTGCTTATTTTATTTTGTATCCCACGCCTCTTACAGTTTCTATTAATTTACTGTCATTATCGCCGATTTTTTTTCTTAAATGTCTTATATGAACATCTAGTGTTCTAGTTTCTCCGTAATAATCATATCCCCAAATTTTATCTAATAAAAATGTTCTAGTTAAGACATTGCCTTTATTTTCAATTAATAATTTTAATATTTGGAATTCTTTTAATGTAAGTTCTATTTCTTGCCCATTCTTAGTTACTATATGTTTATTTACATTTACTTGTATATCATCAGCTTTTAATACTTCAATTTTTTCATTTGAAGTGTATTTATATCTTCTAAGTACTGATGTTATTCTCGCTAAAACTTCCCTTACACTAAATGGCTTTGTTATGTAATCATCTGCCCCATCTTCTAATCCCTCTAATTTGTCTTCCTCCATATTTTTTGCAGTTAACATTATTACAGGAATTTGCTCTAAAGTTTCATCAGATCTTATTTTCTTTAATAAATCTATCCCACTTATATTTGGAAGCATCCAATCTAAAAGAATTAAATCTGGTTGGAATTCTTTTGTCTTCAAATATCCATCAAATCCATCATATGAATAATCTACTTTATATCCATTATTTTCGAGATTGAATTTTAACAATTCTACTATATGTATCTCATCATCTATAATTAATATTTTCTTCATAAAGCCCTCCTATTTTACCATTGGAATTATAATCGTTTGGCTAAACTCTTTTTCTAAATTTTTATTTTTATTATGAGTAAACTTAACTAACTCCTCTTGAGCGTTAACTCTTTTTTCATTTTCTTTTATATTATTAAGTTTATAAGAACCATCGCTTTGTAATATCTTTGCCTTTACATTATCTTTCAAATATAAGTCTAATATTTCTTTTATTTCTTGTTGAATGTCACTGTCTTCTACTATTCCCATAGTTTCAACTCTTTTATTTAAATTTCTATACATCCAATCCCCACTTGATATATATATTTCTTCTTTTCCATCGTTATAAAAATAATATATTCTACTATGTTCAAGATATCTACCTACAATGCTTCTAACTTTTATATTTTCGCTTAATCCTTTTATTCCTGGTTTTAAACAACATATACCTCTAACTATTAATTCTATCTCTACTCCTGCTTGAGATGCTGCATAAAGTTCTGTTGTTATGCTTTTATCCAAAAGGGAATTCATCTTTGCTATTATCTTTGCTTTTTTACCTTGTTTTGCATTTTGTGTTTCTCTTCTTATCATTTCTTCAAACTTATTTCTAAAACCGTATGGAGCTATAGTTATCTTTTTCATATCATTTGGTGCTGCATATCCAGACAACATATTAAATAATATCGATGCATCTGCGCCAAAGGTTTCATCGGCTGTAAGTATGCCCATATCTGTATAGAATTTTGCTGTTACATCATTATAGTTCCCTGTTCCAAAGTGGACATATCTTTTTATCTTGTCTTTTTCTTTTCTGACAATTAATAATATTTTACAATGTGTTTTTAGTCCTATCACACCATAAATAACATGACATCCTGCTTTTTCAAGCTTTTTAGCCCAAGTTATATTATTTTCTTCATCAAATCTAGCTTTTAATTCAACTAATACTGTTACTTGCTTTCCTTTTTCAGCAGCTTTAGTCAATGCTTCTATTATTGGAGAATTACCACTAACTCTATATAGTGTTTGTTTAATTGCCAAGACATTTGGGTCTTCTGCAGCTTTTTTTATCATATCTACTATAATATCAAAAGATTCATAAGGATGGTGAACAAATATATCTTTTTCTTTTATATATCCAAAAATATCTGTTCTGTGAGGTATTTTTATATTATCTACTTTTACTTTTTCATATTTTAAATCATCGAATCCATTTAAAGAACCTAATTTATTTAAAAATGTAAAATCTATTACCCCATTTGTTTTAAATATGTACTGTTCATCTATCTCTATTTCATCGACTATTATATTTAATATTTTGTTGAAATATTCGTTATTAGGTCCTGTTTCTATTTCTAGTCTTACAGCATCTCCCCATTTTCTTTGTTTTAAAGATTCCTCCATAGTTTCCAATAAATCGATTGTATCTTCTTCATCAACTTCTAAATCTGCATCTTTTGTTATTCTATAAGAACAACTATATAAAACCTCATGATTGCTAAATAATTTATATAATTTTGATTTTATTACATCTTCTAATAATACAAAGTCGACCCTATCTTCATCAGTTGGTATTTTTATTAATCTGCTTAAAACTGATGGAACTTGTATTGTACCAAATATATGTGCATTACTATTTTGTGTTTTTAACAATGCAGCTATATTCAAAGTTTTGTTCAACAATAACGGAAAAGGACGTGCTGAATCTATTACCATAGGTGTTAAAACTGGGTATATTTCTCTTTCATAATAATCATCTATATAACGTTTTGATTTGTCACACAAATTTTTATACTTATGAACTTTTATATTTTTTAATGATAATAATCTTGTAAGTTCATTATAACACTTATACTGTTCTTCTAGTAAAAATCTAACTTTTTTTATTATTTTATCTAACTGTGTTTTTGGTATCATTCCAGCCATATCAACAGTTTTAATACCTTGTTTATATTTTCTTAACAGTGAAGCTACTCTAACCATAAAAAATTCATCTAAATTTGAATTAAAGATTGATAAAAACTTTACCCTTTCTAGTAATGGATTTTCTTCATTGTGGGCTTCATCTAATACCCTTTTATTAAATTCTAACCAACTTAATTCTCTATTGAAAAAGTTTTGTGGATAATCATATATTTTATTCATTTCTAATATTTCTCCATTTCTATAATTAATATTATGAATTAAGGAATCTTCGCTATAAATACTTTCCAATGTGATTTTTTAATGTCTGTTATAAAGAAATCTTTATTCTAAAGATCCTTAAAAATGTAGATTTCTTTGAAATTTATCTCACTTGCTGCGCCAAGTGCTAAAAACACATGTACGGAAATTATACTTATCCACAATGCTAAAATAAATATCATTTCCTATGTGTTATAAAAAATTTCTTAATATTATAGTATCATTCTAAAAGTAAGACTCATCTTATTTTTCTGTAAAGTATGTTATGTTTATGTAAAAACATGTCACAATACATCATATTTTGTTATTATTACTGATATACTTTAAGTAAAATTAACATTAACAGATTTAAGGGGGTATAAATTTGAATCGAGTTGCAATTATAGATATAGGATCTAATTCGCTAAAATTAATAATTTCTGATATTTATGATAATAAATTTTTTCAAATATCTTATGAGAAAAAAACAAAACTTAGACTTAGTAATTATAAAACTAGAGCTAATGATATAACTGCTCTTGGTATAAAAAAATTAACTTCTTCTTTAGAAGAAATGAAAAAAATTTGTACACTTTATAGATGTAATAGAATTATTGCTGTGGCAACAGAAACACTTAGAAAATCCCGTAATGGAGAAGTTATTATAGAGTCTTTAAAAGAATCTTTAAATTTAGATATAAAAATTATAAATGGAAAACAAGAAGCTTACTACGGATTTGTATCTTCTGTAAATTCTACAAATTTAAGAGATTTTATTCAGATAGATATTGGCGGTTCTAGTGCTGAAATAGTCTTAGTAAAAGATAAAAAATTGATTAAATCAGTAAGCCTTCCTTATGGTAGTATTCCAAATACAAATAATTTCAATTTATTAAATAAAGTTTCACAAGAGGATGAAGATAAGTTTAAAAAAATTATATTTAAAGAATTTGATAAATATCCTTGGATAAAAGAAAATAAAAATCTTCCTATCATAGGCATAGGTGGTTCTGTTAGATGTATTGAAAAAATTCTTAGAAATCATGCTTTCGATGATATAGATATTTTAGTTGATTACTATATGATTTCATATAGAAATATAAATAGCTTATTTAATATAGTAAAAAAATTAAATTTAGATCAAAAAAGAGAGATTAAAGGAATGTCTTCTAATAGGGCTGATATATTTATGGGGTGTCTAATTTTAATAAAATACTTAATGCTATATATTAATTCCGACAAGCTTTCGATAAGTAAGTTTGGAATTAGAGAAGGAATTTTATTTGAATATGCTGAAAGTTTATAATCAAAAAATTAAAAAAGGAAGTATCAAGTTTGATTTACTCTACTTTGATACTTCCTTTTCAATTTATTAATTTTTATTAAAATGCTGGAACTATACTTCCATCATATTTTTCTTCTATAAATTTCTTAACTTCGTCACTATTTAATGCTTTTGTTAATGCTTTTATTTTATCGTTATCTTTTTCTTCAGTTCTTATAGCAACTATATTTACATATGGAGAATCACTTGATTCTATTGCTAATGCATCTTTAGTTGGGTTTAAACCTACGTTTAATGCATAGTTAGTATTTATAACTGCTATTGCAACATCATCTAATGTAGAAGGTACTTGAGCTGCATCTACTTCAACGAATTTTAAATTTTTAGGATTTTTAGTTATATCTTTTACAGTTATTAATTCACCATCTTTAACTTCTATTAATCCTTGTTTTGCTAATAATTTAAGTGCTCTAGCTTCATTAGTTGAGTCATTTGGAACTGCTACTTTGTCTCCATTTTTTACTTCATCTAATTTTTTTATACTGTTTGAATAAATTCCCATTGGTTCTATATGAACTTTTGCACAATATGTTAAATCATACCCTTTTTCTTTAACTGTTTCTTCTAAGTATGGTATGTGTTGGAAATAATTTGCATCTAGTGAACCATCTGCTAATGCATCATTTGGTAATACATAATCATCATATGTGCTAACTTCTAATTTGTATCCTTCCTTTTCTAATAATGGTTTTGCTGCTTCTAATATTTCTGCATGTGGTGTTGGAGATGCTCCAACTTTAATAGTTTTATCATCTTTACTTCCTGATGAACAACCTGTTAATAATCCTACTGCTAATGTTGATACTAATAATACTTTTGCTAATTTTTTTAACTTCATTTTGACTCCTCCTGTTTTCCCTATAACTTTATTTTAAATAATAATTATTTTACTTTTAATATTTCTTATTTTAATTTCTTATATGCATAGTCACCTAACATTTGTATAGCTTGTACTACTATAACTAATGTTATTACAACATATATCATAACTGCTGTATCGAATCTTTGGTGACCGTATACTAAAGCAACTTTACCAAGTCCTCCAGCTCCAACAGTACCTGCCATTGCTGTATATCCTAATATTGATATTACTGAAAGCGTGATTCCTGATATTATAGAAGGCATTGCTTCTTTTATCATAACTTTAAATATTATTTGTGTTTTTGTAGCTCCAAAAGATTTTGCGGCTTCTATTAATCCTTCATCAACTTCGTTTAAAGCATTTTCTATTATTCTTGCTATAAATGGTGCCGCACCGATAGTTATTGGAACTATTGCTGCTGTCTCACCTATACTTGTTCCAATTAAAAATCTAGTAAATGGTATTAATGCAACTAATAATATAATAAATGGGAAACTTCTCACAATATTTACTACAAATCCAACTACTGAATATACATATTTATTTGGTTTTAATCCTTTTGGTTTAGTTAAAACTAATATGATTGCTAATATAAATCCTAAAATTGTGGCGATTATAGTCGGTACAATTATCATATACATTGTTTGTAAAAATGCATCCCCTAGTATTTCTGTCAAATACTGATGTAATGTTGTTTTATTTGTCATTTTTTATTTCCTCCCACTTAATATTTTTTTCATCAAGATATCTCTTAACTGCATTTGCATAGTGATCCTTGACTGTTATTATTAAAGAACCTAAAACATCTTCTCTGAATTTTTCTAGTTTTCCATAACTTATATTAAAGTCAAAGTCTAGAGTTCTAGCCATATTTGTTATTATATTTTGATTTGCAATTTCTTTAGGGAATATTATTTTTATATTTGTTCCCTCAGGAAGAACTATTTGCTCATCTCCCATTAATGCTTTTAATCCAGCTGTATTATTTAAGAATAAATCTTCTGTATTTTCTATTTCTAAAACTCTACCGCCTTCCATAACTGCAACCTTTGTACAAATTTGTTTTACAACTTCCATTTGGTGAGTTACGACGATTATTGTTATATTCATTTTTTCATTTATATCTTGTAATAAAGCTAAGATTGATTTTGTTGTATTTGGGTCTAATGCTGAAGTTGCTTCATCACAAAGTAAAACTTTTGGTTCAAGCGCTAATGCTCTTGCTATTGCAACCCTTTGTTTTTGACCACCACTTAGGTTTCTAGGTTTCGCATCTCTTTTATCTGCTAGTCCTACTAATTCAAGTAAATTCATAACCCTTTTTTCAATTTCTGCTTTTGAATATTTAAAACATTCTAGAGGTAATGCAACATTTTCAAATACTGTTTTTCTCTCTAATAGTGAGAAATGTTGGAATATCATTCCTAAGTTTTTTCTAAGTTCCCTTATTTCTTTTTCAGTTAAATCTTTTACTTCTTGTCCTTCTACTGTAAGACTTCCATCTCTATAATCTTCAAGTCCATTTATACATCTAAGTAAAGTTGATTTTCCAGCTCCACTATGTCCGATAATCCCGAAAATTTCACCTTTTGAAATTTCCATATCTACATTTTTTAATATCTGTACATCTCCATAATATTTATTAAGATTTTGTATCTTTATCATTGAATTTCTTCCTTTCTAGCAATATATAAAATTTTTCTTTTATTTAGACAATTTTATGTATTTTGTAAATTTTTTATATTTCTGTGAAACTATATCGTATTTTCTATATTTATTCTCTTTTTCAAGTATTAAAAAAGCCCGAGTATAAACTCAGGCTATCATAATCTGTTTATACTCATCTTTCAACTAAAAAAGTTGCAGGATTTAGCACCATATATTAAAAATATTGGTTGCTGGGTTTCACAGGGCCAGTCCCTCCACCACTCTTGATAAGAGTTTTTCAATTGTTATGTTATTAATGATATACGAGCTATAAATAATTGTCAACATATTTTTCGACATTTTATTTTATTTTTTACTAAATAATAAATTTTATACTGCCGTATCTGTTGAAATTACTTTGCTGTACATATAATATTTTTTTATTTTGCATTATATTATATCTCTTGCACTTGTTTCAAGATTATCTTTTAATTGTATAATCTCTCCAATTTGTATATCATTTATATTATCTCGTTTTGTTTTTTTGATCAATTTTTTTAGGTTTCTTAAATTGCCTTTTATCTCAGATTTTTTGCTTCTATCCATTCCAAATTTTGAATGACCTAATCCTTCTTCGACTTTATACATAAGAGATTCTGCATCATTTAAAATATCTATATATTCTTTTCTCTTGTCATCTTCACATTCATAAGATTTTGCATCTCTAATAGCCCTTTGTATATCTTCTTCAGATAAATTTGAACTTGCTGTTATAGTTATGCTTTGGCTGTTTCCATTTTTAAGATCTTTTGCTGAAACATTTAGTATTCCATTTGCATCTATTTCAAATGTAACCTCAATTTGAGGAACACCCCTCATCGCTCTTTTTATACCTTTTAATTTAAACTCCCCGATTAATTTATTATCTTTTGCAAATCTTCTTTCTCCTTGTAATACTTTTATATCAACGCTTGTTTGGAAATTTGCTGCAGTTGTAAATATTTGACTGTATTTTGTTGGTATAGTTGAATTCCTTCCAATAAGTCTTGTCGATACTCCTCCCATAGTTTCAATAGAAAGAGATAATGGTGTTACATCTAATAATAAAACTTCATTTAATCCAGGTTCACCACTCAATTTTCCACCTTGAATAGCAGCCCCTAATGCAACACATTCATCTGGGTTTAAACTTTTATTTGGTTCTTTTCCTGTTATTTGTTTTACCTTTTCTTGAACAGCTTTTATTCTTGTTGAACCTCCAACTAATAATATCTTTTCAAGCTCGCTAGCTAATACCCCTGCATCATTTAATGCATTTTTAACAGGAATAACTGTTCTCTCAACTAAATCATATGTTAATTCGTCAAATTTTGCTCTAGTAAGAGTTATATCCATATGTTTTGGTCCATCTTTTCCAACTGCTATAAATGGTAAGTTTATATTAGTTGACATAGCACTTGAAAGCTCTTTTTTAGCTTTTTCAGCTTCTTCTTTAACCCTTTGAAGCGCAACTACATCTTTTGATAAATCAATTCCTTCAATCTTTTTAAATTCTTCGATTAAATAATCTGCCACTTGTTTATCAAAATCATCTCCCCCAAGATGATTGTCACCACAAGTTGCAAGTACCTCGATTACTCCATCTCCTATTTCAATTATAGATACATCAAAAGTTCCCCCTCCTAAGTCATATACCATTATCTTTTGTGAAGATTCATTATCAAGCCCATAAGATAATGCTGCTGCAGTTGGTTCATTTATTATACGTTTAACTTCTAGTCCTGCAATTTTACCAGCATCACTCGTTGCTTTTCTTTGTGAATCGTTGAAATAGGCAGGAACAGTTATTACTGCCTCATTTACAGTTTCTCCAAGATAACTTTCTGCATCTTTTTTTAATTTTGTTAAAATCATTGCAGAAATTTCTTCAGGAGATAAATTTTTATTATCTATTTTCACAGTATAATTAGTCCCCATATGTCTTTTTATCGATGAAATTGTTCTGTCTGTATTAGTAACACTCTGTCTTTTTGCAGTATCACCGATTAATTTTTCTCCATTTTTTGAAAAAGCTACTACCGATGGTGTAGTTCTAAATCCTTCTGCATTAGATATAATTGTTGGAGAGCCACCTTCCATAACAGCTACACATGAATTTGTTGTCCCTAAATCAATCCCAATTATTTTACTCACTTTAACTGCCTCCTATTTCTATGATTATCTGCAACATACCATACCACCATTACAACAGCAGTTACATGCTAAATTTAACATACAAAGTTGGCAACAGTAGTCATTTATACCTCCACTTGGATATCCATATGTTCTTTGTTGTTGGTTATACCAACTTCCCCTTCCTTCAAGAATATCTACTAATCTTTGGTATTGTATGTTATTTGGCTCCATATTAAGAGCTATTTTGGCTTCTTCAAGTGCTTTTATATTGTTTCCTAATTTATAGTTAACATTTGCACTGTAGTAATACCATTTTGATGTTCTATTTTCTATATTATCAAGTACATTTCTCGCTTCTTTATAATAACCACTATTAAAATAATTAAGTGCTGCTCTTAAATGTACATCTTCTTCTTGCTCAAAATTAGCATTATATCCACCTTCGTTTTGCCCCCTTGTATCAAACCCAAATGCCCTAAAAAAGTCTTCAAAATCGCCAAAATCTTGTTGATTACCATAACCATTTCCACCATAATTGTTTCCATAACCGCCATAGCTATTGCCACCATATCCACTTTGATTTCCATAGCCATAATCTCCAGATGTATTGGAACCACCATTTTTCATCTTCATTATAGTTTGATAGGCCTGTTGTATTTCTTTAAACTTTTCTTCGTATTGGTCTTTATTTGGATTATTTATATTGGCATCTGGATGATATTTTTTGCTTAATTTTCTATATGCCTTCTTAATATCTTCTTTAGAAGCATCTCTAGATACTCCCAAGACCTGATAAGGATCAGTCATTTTTTTCTTCCTCCACTTGTCTTCTCTTATTTCTAATTGTTTTGAATTTTGCCCAAACCCCAGAATATAAAATATTTCTAAGTATATCTACATCTTCAATAATAGGAAGATTTTCAAATTCCCTGGCACATTCTGAAATCATCATTGTTAGAATTCTTTCTACAAAATTATCAAAGTCTTCATTTTTATAAATATCTTTAAAAGGATTGTAATTCCCCTTTTTTAAATCCTTTTCTATATCTTCATATGCATCTATGATGTATATATATTTTCCAAGGAAAAATCCCATCCTAGATAAACATTCTTTCCATTCATCTTCCTTGTATAAAAATAATTCAGCCATTAATTCACCTGAATATGATGAAATAATATCTATATCGTATTCTTTCTTTTTCTCATAATCACTACTTTTTCGTAGTATTTTTTCTAGTTTTTCTGTTTTTTCTGGGTACTTCTTTTTTATTTTTTTAACTTTGTTTTTTATAAAAAAAGTGTATATCTTTCTGCTTAGTTTTTTTTCATCTTCCCAATCGTCAATACAGTTTAGATATGCTAAAAATAAATTCATATCAGCTATATAATCTGTAATTTTATTAGTTCTTTTTATATATTTTTTTAAAGGATGTAATTTACATCTAAAGCTTTCTATCTTTGTTTCTGGTTCATAAAGTCCCGTAAGCAGAAGTTGTAAAAACGTCATATCGTAGTTTAATGTAAGTTGTGCAAACCTTCCACTTCTGTTATTCAAAGTTTGGCATAAACCACAATAATACGATTTATATACATCGTATTCTTTAAATTTAAGCTCTTCTTTATTGATAAGAACGTATCCAAACATTTATTTTTAGCTCCTTTTAATAAAATAAGTGTCACATTTTGGACAATGTATGCTTATTTTTCCCTTTCCTTTTGGAACCCTAACCTTTTGTTTACATGTAGGGCATTTGTATATACGATAAACTTTTCTTTGCTTAAATATGCTCTTTTGATTGTTTATCTTTCTTCTAATATTTGCTGTCTTATTTAAAAAGTTTTGATTTTCACTTGCTCTTTTATATATATTTCTAGAAAACATTCTATAATAAGTATAAACTAGTGTAGCTAAACTTAAATAATACATAATTGATGCTACTTCTGGCACAAGTCTTCTAAATAAAAAGTAAAATATAAATTCACCAAAGAACAACTTCATTAGAAAGTTATTAAATTGGTCGACACCATATCTACCTTGCATAAATCTCATCATTTTCTCTCTCATAACAATCTCTCCTATTTGATTTATTTATATACTAAAGTCATTATACTTTATTTTTTTATTTTGACATAATAATAGAGCTTCTTTGTGTACCCAATATTAACATCAAAAAAGCACTAGACATTTATTCTAGTGCTTTTTACTCTATTATATTTTAAATTATTTTAAACTCATTCCATAATCATCACAATCAGCTATAGCTTTAGCGAACATTTCTTTTGTAACTCTATCTTTTATTGCATTCCATTCAACTAAAGTAACAGCTTTATCAACTATTGTTGGTATACCACTTTTATCTATTCCTAAATCAGCTAGACAAACTGGTAATCCTAATGATTTATTAAATGCTGCTATTTCATTTCTTTTTTCTATTTCACCAGCACAAGTAAGAAGTGTTAATACACCAAATGAAACAACTTCACCATGTAATCCTCTTGCGCCTTCTACTAATGTTGAACCGTTGTAGAAAGCATGAGCTAATGAGCTGTTATAGTAATAGTCATTTTCTGTAGTAGTTAAGTTTGAAACTATACCTGTACTTATTATTATATCAAGTGCTACTTGTTTTAATTCTTCTGAATCTTGATTATTTTTACAGTCTTCTAATGCTTTTTTGCCGTATTTTATAAGTGGATCTGTACAAATTTTACTTACTCCAACACCCATAAGTGGTGTATGTCCTAAATTAACTCCTTCTGAAGAATAAACTGCTTCACATTCTTTTGATAAAGCATCACCAATACCTGCCCAGAATAAATCTTCTGGTGATTCAGCTATTATTTGTGTATCTATAAAAGTATGATCTGCTGGACCTTCTAAGTAGTAATATTCTTTAAATGTGTGATCTTCGTTATACATTACACATATTGCAGTTACTGCTGCACAGTTAGACCCTAAAGTTGGGAAAGTAAATAATGGTTTGTCTAATTTATCTGCAACAACCTTAGTAGTGTCGACTGCACGTCCACCACCAACGCCGAATATGATATCAGCATTTTTTACTCTTTCATCATTTACTAATTTATCTACATTTTCGTAAGTAGAATCATCACCGTATACTATGAAATCTATTATTTCCATATCAGAACCTGATATTCCATCTAATAAAGCTTGTTTAGCTTTATCTATAGCTGTTCTTCCTCCGATTACTATTGCTTTATTTCCAAGTCTACGAGCTACTTTTGGTATTTCACTATAACATCCTGCCCCTACAGAATAGCTTGGAAGATATACGTTATAATTACCCATAATTTAAATCATCTCCTATTATCCTTATATTATTTATACTTATGTTTTTTATTCTAGCACTTTATATGTCAAAAATGAGCATATGGTATAAAGTTTTTATAAAACTTTATTTTTTTATTTAATATATTTATTTCATTTTTAAATACTATATTTTTCTACTCAAATATTATTCTTTGTGGCTCTGTATATATGTTCATTCTTTCACCTCTAACAAATCCAGCTAAAGTTATATTTAGTTTTTGTGCAATTTCTCTAGATAAATTTGTAGGGGCTGATTTTGAAATTACTATAGGAATTCCAGCTTTTGCAGCCTTTAGTATCATTTCACATGAAATTCTACCACTTACAAATATTATTTTATCTTTTAAGTCTATATTATTTAAAAGGCAATACCCTATAGATTTATCCATTGCATTATGTCTAGCGACATCTTCCCTAATTGTTATAAGTTTTTCATTATCATAAATAGCTACACTATGAACTCCACCTGTATTTTTAAATAATTCAGAAGAAGTTAAGTTCTCTTTCATAACTTCATATATGTCGCTTACTTTTATTGTTGTTTCTGTCTTTTCTATAGGTTTTAAATCTACATAATCTAAATCATTTAGATAAAATCTTTTTCCTTTATCTAAATCTTCATTTTTTTCAATAGTAGCATGTGCTACTCTATTATCAAAATCCACTTCTATAGATTTTATATCATCTTTTGATTTTATAACTCCCTTAGTCATTAAAAATCCCGCAACTAGTTGTTCTAAATTTTCTGGCGTACATAAAAATGTATTTGAATATTCTCCGTTTAAAACTAAAGCCAATGGAAACTCCCCTATTATTGTTTCCAATTCATTTGAATGTTCTTTTTTATCAACTTTGACTACTTCAAATTTAAAGTTTGTTTTATATTCATAGTTTACTAATCTTTCTTTTTCTGTTGATTCTTGTTGAGCTTCCTTAGCATATTTATTTTCCATAACAATCCCCTTTTCTATAAACTTTATATTATTCGTTACACAAATCTTATATTTCATAGTATTTTACTATGATTTTATACTTTAAATATAGTGTTATTTGGTATAAATTGTCAATAAAAATATATCTTTTAATTATTTTTGCAAAAGAGAAGGCATATTACCTAAAAAGTAATATGCCTTTATTTAATATCTATTTTATTTTAATAATATTCATTTCCTGTAGCTTCATAAGCTTCTTTGAAAGCATTCATAAATATTGTTTTACCTTGTTCTTTATATTCACCTAAAGGTGTATCATTTTCTGTATCTTCATAAGCTTGTTCTGCAAATGCACTTGGAGCCGTTCCTTCTCCATATTCAAAGTAAAACTCTACATATGCTTCTCCTGCAACTGCGATTTGTTTTTTAAGCTCATCGTTAAAATCAATTTTTTCACTATTGTTACTACTATTATTGTTGCTGTTATTGTTATTATTCTTGTCACTATTGTTATTTTTATTATTAGTTTGATTTGTATTAGAGTCTTTATTTTCTGTTTTATTATTCTCTTTTTCTTCTTTTTCTTTATTTGCTAATTCATCAATTTTATCATTACAAGTTTTTAATAAACTATTACACTCTTTTAATTCTTCTGTATAGCTTGGTTTTCCTGTAACTTCTTCAATTATATATCCCAATTTAACTTTGGCATTCATATATTCTTCTTTATCCATAAGTTTTTTAGCTTCGTCTATTTTTTTATCTATTTCTTCTTTGAAAGTTAGATTTTCTTGTTCTTCTTTTAGTTTTTCACATTGTGATTTTAAACTTTGAGCTACATCTCTACAAACTGAACTTTCACTATCGCTTTTAATTATTTCATTACATAACTCTATAGCTTCATCATATAGTTTATTTTTTATTTTTGCTTCAACTTGTAGTATTTTTTCTACTTGAGTATGTAAAGAAGTCGCCTCTGTATCTCCATCTTTTTCTGTAAGAGCTGATTCGAAATAATCTAAAGCATCTTCATACTGTTCTTGTTTAACTGCTTGTTGGCCTTCTTCCATATATTCATTGTACTTTTTATCATTTTTACATCCTGTTAATAAAAATGTACTTATTATAATTAAAGCTAATAATTTTTTAAACCTCATAATAACCTCACTCCAATCACATTAAATTTCATATGTCATATACATAAGATTTCTCTATCTATTTTATTTTTTCATATACAATTATACTACGAAATTCATTTTTTTAAATAGCAAAAAGCATTTTGTTATATTTTTGTATTATTTTGTATGTTTCTTTTATAAATACCCTTTTTCTACCAACTATAATCGACTAGCTTATATATTTTTCAATTATAACTGCTCTAATACTTTCATATTTTATATAATCTGGCAGTGATTTTTTTATATCTTTTAATTTATCTTCACCAAATTTGTTTATGCTTTTCTGAATTAACTCTTTTTCATCATCACAATAATATATAGTTGGATTAAATTTAAAGTGAAGTTCATTTTTATCTTTTATATACTCACATATATATCCTAAAATTGAAGATACTGAAACCTCTAATTTATTACTAACAGTTTTTACATCTATGCCTTGATTTAATAAATCCAGTGCAATCTCTTTAGGTTTTCTACTTTCACCATCCAAAATCAATTTCTTTTTCTTTTTTTCTTTCCATTCAACATCTATGTTATTTTCTTCTACATACTTATTTACAACTTCTATTATTGACTCTCCATATTTATCTATTTTCTTAGGTCCTAATCCCGCAACATCATTTAATTTTTCTACATCTAATGGATACCTACCACTAATTTCTTTTAGTGTATTTTTTGTCATTATCATATGATGTGGTAAACTCTCAATTCTAGCATATTTTCCTCTTACCTTTTTAAGTTGTTCATATAGATTTTGATCTGTTGTAACTTCAAAGAAATCTTGCTTTGCATCTTCTTTTTCATTTAAAACATTTGATTTATCTTCTTCTAGTTTACTTTTATCTATTTTATTATCAACCATATATTGCTCAATAGCACTTATAAAATCTTGTCCATATTTTTCGTATTTAATTTGACCTACACCAGATATATTTAATAATTCATCCTCATGTGTAGGATATGTATTTGCCATAGATAACAAAGTTGAATCTCCAAATACCATATATGGTGCTATTTTTTCTTTTACTGCTATTGTTTTTCTTAAATCAGATAAAATTCCAAATAGCTCATTTTTATTTCTGACTTCTTTAGCTATTTTAACTTCTTTAAATTGAACTTTTATCTCACCTTTTAAAACCTTAGATGATTGAGAGTTAAGACTTATAGTTGGGAAACTTCCTCTCGAGCCTAGATTTTCTTTTATTTCTAAAAATCCATGAGATACCAATGTATTTATAAAATTCTTTAGCCCTTCATTAGTATAATCTTTCATTATTCCATAAGTGCTTAATTTATTAAATCCTAATTCTAAAACCTTTTTATTTTTAGAACCCCTAAGTACATCTACTATCATTGTAAGTCCGTAGCTCTTTTTCATTCTATATACACATGAAATTACCTTTTGTGCATCTAACGTTTTATCGATAACTTCACCTTCATTTAAACAGTTACTACAATTTTTACAATCATCTAAGCCTATTTCGCCAAAATACTGTAATATACTTTTTCTATAACATGAGTTGCTGTATACTAAATCAGTCATTTGTTGAAGTTTATTATATTGGATTGTTTTTCTCGCCATACTTTCTGTGCCCATCTCAATAAGATATTTTTGAGTGTGAATATCACCTGGTGTAAAAAGTAAAATACATTCACTTTTTTCGCCATCTCTACCTGCTCTACCTATCTCTTGGTAGTAATTTTCGATACTTTGTGGCATATTATAATGTATAACCCATCTAATATCAGGCTTGTCAATTCCCATGCCGAATGCATTAGTTGCAACTATTATATTGACCTCATCATTTATAAATTTATCTTGATTTATTTTTCTATCTTCATTAGACATACCTGCATGATATTTAAGGGCATTTATTTCTCTTTTTAAAAGCCCTTCATAAATTTTTTCTACTTCTTTTCTTGTAGCAGCATAAATTATTCCGTTCTCTGTTTTATGATTTTCAACATATTCTAATAAGTATTTATTTTTTGCCGAAGATTTTACTATATTTATATATAAATTTTCTCTGTCAAATCCAGTTATAAATACTTTTGGCTCTATAAGACATAACATATTTAGTATATCTCGTCTTACTTCTGTTGATGCGGTCGCTGTAAAAGTAGTCACAATAGGTCTAGTTGTTAAGTTATTTATAAAGTAAGGGATTTTTTTATATGAAACCCTAAAATCATGACCCCATTGAGATATACAGTGTGCCTCGTCTATTGCGATTTGTGATATTTCTTTTGATTTTATTATATTTAAAAATTCAGCACTTTCTAATCGTTCTGGTGCTACATAAATAATCTTATATTCGTCATTTATTATTCCTTGCAATATATTATTATAGTCTTCTGATGAAAGAGAACTGTTTATATAGCAAGCATTTATTCCCATAGTCACTAGTGAATCTACTTGATCTTTCATAAGAGATATTAGAGGTGATACTACTATTGTAATTCCGTCCAAACAAAGTGCTGGTATTTGATAACATAATGATTTTCCACCACCAGTTGGCATTATTGCAAGTACATCTTCACCTTGTAATATGCTTGTTATTATATTTTCTTGGCCTTTTCTAAAGCTCTTATACCCATAGTATTTCTGTAGTATATTTAGTACTTTTTCTTTCATATACCCTCCTTGCCTAAATCTTCCGTTTATCAATTTTATTTGATTTATGTCCAAACATTATTTGTACTATACCTTTTCAAATTAATTTTTTTATCTTGAATTATTATACTACAATTATGATTTCTTATATATCAATTTTATTTTAGCTAATATAAATCAAATCTAAAACTACGCTTCTTTTTGTGTTATTTATTGAAATTAATACACGATTCGTGTTACACTTATAATAGGAATTATTTACATAATTCTCTCTTGATTCTTAATAGGAGCGCTAAAGGAGGTATTACCATGTTTGGACAAAACTTAAAAAAATTAAGAACATCAAAAAATCTTAGCCAATCTAAACTAAGCAAAATTTTAGGAATATCGAGCAGTACAATCGGAATGTACGAACAAGGTAGAAGATTTCCTGACCAAACTATTTTAACTAAAATAGCAGATTTTTTCGATGTATCTACTGATTACTTGCTTGGTCGTAATCCACAAAATCCTCCAACAGAGTTTAATAATGCCACTGATGCTATGGAATTCATTTTAAAGTTGCCAACTGTTATGGCGTATGGTGGCTATGATGCTACAAAATTGTCAGACGAGGAGATAATAGATTTCGCCAATGACTTATTGCAACAAATCGAATTAATTAGCTATAAATATAAAAAGAAATAAAACTAAACGATAATATATCGGAGGGAGGGTAATTTATTGAGTAGTAATAAGATTAAAAAGGCCGTTGAAAATTTAAAAGCAACTTATAATACAAATAACCCTTTTGTAATTTGTGAACACTTAGGTATCACTGTTAGGGAACGAAATTTTAATGAAACACGAAAAGCTTATTTTGTATCTATTTATGGTCAGCCTTCTATTACAATCAATTCTAATTACATAGAAAAATCGAAAAATATATTATGCGCTCATGAACTTGGCCATATAATTTTGGGTCATACTGGTGTCAATAACTTTGAATCTGAAAACCAAGAGGCTGAAAGAGAAGCAAATTTATTTGCACTTTATATGCTATTTGATGAAGATGACTTTGATATGAAATTTGAAAATATGACGAGTTATCTAATAAAATATACATTAGATAGAAATATAAAATTAGCTAGTAAATATTAAAAGCACTTTTCAGTGCTTTTTTTGTGATAATTATTTTGAATATTTAATAACTTTTCTAGTCACTAAATTCAACTACTACTGGAAAATGATCGGACATATAAACCTCATCAACAGTATATGATTTTGCGCTTAGATTTTCACTAATAAAACAATAATCAATTCTATTTTTAGAAAAAGTCGGTATGTTATCCTGATTTAAATCTACAGCTACATCATTGAAATTACTCATATATATATTTTTCTCATTAAAATCGCCACATACTATGTTTCCAGCCAAGTCCTCGATATTTCCTTCTAAATTTATACTAATAAAGTCGAGTATTTCATTTATTTGTTTAACTCTTTCATCTTTATCAAGACCAAGGTGCGTATTTATTACATTTAGATATCTATCTCCTTCTATCTTAACTTTTATATGAGCAAATCCCCTTTGTTCTTTTTTACTAGTCAAAAACACATGATTTCGTACTAATATCTTGTATTTTGAAAATATACAAATTCCATATTGTTTATCTGAGACATTTTCAGCAAAACTTCCATCCATTTGTAGATAAAATTTCAACATTCTATATTGAGAATATAATACTTCTTGAAGACATATTATATCGCAATTTTGGCTTTTTAAATACTTAGCCATTTGACGTAATGTACGATTTTTATCTTTATCTGTACCTGTGTGTATATTGTAAGATATTATTTTCATTCTATACCCCCTAAATTTAGATTACAAAACTTTTCGATTTTTGAAATACATGTACGAAAATTATACTTCTCCACAATTTAAAAAGCATCATAAATTTGATTATTTCAAAAATAAGATGCTTTTATTATATATGTAAATATTTTAATTCTATTCTTGATTATTTATAGATGAATTTCCAAAAGAAATGCCAGTGTATAGTCTTTTATACATTGGTGCTGTTGGCGCTAACCAAACAGTTCCTTCTCCTTTGAATGCATTTAAAAATCCTTCGCCATTTATTGCAGATCCTAATAAGCTCTTATCTGATTTAGTAACACTAAATGAAACTCCACTAGTTCTAGCTATTGCAAAGTTTCCATCTACTTTAAGCTCTTCCCCATTTGTTAACTCATATGATACAATTTCACTTTCTGGTACATCTAACTCTAATATTACAACACCTGTTCCTATAAGTTGAATTTGGAAAACACCTTCCCCTCCTAATAATGCTGATGATACATTCTTTTGAGCCATTACTTTTATATCTATCTCAGCAGAACAGCAGAAGAATAAACCTTTATCAACTATTATAGAATCATTCTCTAATTCTAATACCAAATAATGTTTAAATGATGGCTCTAAATAAATTTCACCACTTCCTGTATAAGTTGGTTTTATAGCACTTTCATTCGTAAGTGCTCCTGAAACAGCCTTTTTAAAAAGACCTGTTGCTCCACCACTCTTAGTTTTTGATTCTATTTTTCCCTTGCTATAATATAATGCTCCTGCTTCTGTCTTGATAGAACTGTTGTTTAAAGTTATCTTAACTTGTTTTACTTTTAATCCTGTTTGTTCAGCAAAAAACATAGATTGAGCCATATTTACACTTTGCGCCCCTCTTAACTTGTCATATGCAAGTACTTCAAAATCAACATTATTATGACTACATTTTTGTAACACTATCATATTTTTATCTAAATCCATAAATATCATATCCTCCTCAATTTATATTTATATAATACCATAAATATTTTTTAGTTATATCATATTTTAAAATAATGACATTTTATAAAGAGTTTTTAAAATTAAAAACCGGTATTATCTAGAGTTATTACTCTAAAAAATACCGGTCTATATATTTATAATTGAGCTCAATTGTGCAAATTTAAATATATACTTATATTATCCACAGATACTCAAATTTTATACATTTATTTTAAATCTTTTTATTATTTTGTCTCATTTTTAAAAAAATATACTAATCTATTTCATAAATATATTTTCCATTAATATAATTCATCTTTATTCATTTTTTCAGAATATTTATCTGCAAGTTCGTCTAATTGCTTTTTAAACTGTCTTCTGTCCATTTCTGGTTTCATCTCAACTTCTTCAAGTATTTCAAAAGTAAATGAGTTTGCACCGTATTTATTCCAGTCATTTCTAAGTTTTAAATTAAGACAACTATTTGTTTTTACAGAAAAGTTAAATCTATTTTGCATAGATGCTAAATCTATTTCTCCTTTGATTAAACTTTTTTTGCTTTCTGTATTAGTTATTTTATAGACACCACCTGTTGTCTTTTTTTCTTTATATTCATAAATAGCTTGTTTACGTTTTTCATTTTTCATATCATCTGCACCCCCTTTATGTGTTTTAATATTTATATTTTCAACTATTCTTTTATCGATTATTTCTAAAATATTTTTGATTTCTTTTTCAATCAAATCTGATTTTTTATCATCAAGACTTATTTGTTCTTCACATTGATTATTTAAAGTTTTTATATCATCATTTTTTTGAGTATTAACCATATCTTGATTTTTAAGCGCCTTTTTCTTATTTCTACTTTTTATAACATTGGCACAATTTCTGCAAGAAGGCGTGCAATATTTTTCTCGTGTATTTTTCGCAAAAAATGGCTTATGGCAATAGCTACAACGATTTAATATTCTATTTTCTTCAGTAAGTGCAAATGCATAAATCATATCGATTGTAGATTGTAATGAATCAAAATCCCAGTTTATTTGTGGTTTGCCAAACATAGCCACAGTAAATCCTATTTTGTGTGGATTGAACTTATCTGGCATTATTTCAACTGGTTCGGTTAAATTTGCATTTTGATAAACTATAGCTTGATTTAAATTTTCTGATATATTTTTAGCATATTCCATAATCCACTCTATTCTTTCACAATAGAATTTTGAAAATACTATATCTAAAATCAAAGGCTTTTTCCCATAGAACTTTGGTGAATCTTCCGCTTTTATAACTGTCAAATGATCATCAAATTCTCTAGTATATAAATCATCTTCTGTTGCAAATGGAGTAAATATTTTTATATACTCCTTTGAATTCATAAGATTTCCGTCTAGTTCTAATGACTTGCTTACAATATTATTTTGAGTAAATAATACATTTTGCTCACCTACAATATCCCTATTGTACACACTAGAACTTGCAAGACCTAATAATCCGTAGTTTTTAGCAAATAATATTAATTTATCGTATATTTCAGTTTTATCATCATTTTTTAAAATAGCATCTCCCAAATCTATTAAATCAAATAATATCTCGCTTGATTTTTCAAATGGGTCGTAAATTGTATAATTGCTATTTTCTGCTGGAGTAATGTATATGTTGCCTTTTTCATCTTTTCTAAATTCATAATCACTGTATTTTATCCATTTACTTGTGAAATTTTTTAAATAGAACTCGTTTTTCATATTTTGCTCCTTTCCTTGTTAGTTTTATTGTTAATATATTTTTACACCAAATATATTAACATATCATTTTGTTTGTTACAACTAAAAAATATTCTTTATTCTAATTAAATTCAAAAAAAATTAGCTAAACACTATTATTTAGCTAATTTTTTCATTCCTAACCTACATTTTTATTATTTTCATCTTTATCCGAACCAGTATAATCTGCTATTTGTCGCTCCAAACTAGCTTTAATATTTTCAAGATCTTTTTTACGAGCATCACTCATATTAAGATCATAATAATTTGCAAATTCTAATATTAATCCACATTCTTGATATTCACATTGTAGCCATGCATAGCTAGGATATCCTTCTAATTTTTGTCCATTTGAATTAACTCTTTCATTTTTTCCGTTTTCAATCAAACCTTTCTTTGTACATAATAAATCTATATATTTTGATGATAATTTTTCTAACTCCTTATTTTCAAATTCTAATTTCTTATATTTTTCAAGTTTATCAATTTTGTCTTGTATAGATGATACTATTTGTTCTTTCACTATTTTCTCTTGTTCTTCTGGACTTAATTTATCAAAATCTGTATTTGTTGAATATTCATCGGATTCTGAGTCATTTGTTAAATCATAAATATCTTTTATAAAATCGTCATCACAGTAAGTTTTTTTATCACTATTTTGACCTTTAACATTGCTAGTGTTAGTTGCATTTTTAGAATTTATATCACTATTACTACAACCAATTAAACTAATTCCTAGCATGCATAAAATTAATAACGTAATTATCCTTTTCATTAAAATTCCCCCTTTTTCTTTTGAATCAATACTTATAATCTTTTAGCTAAAGTTAATTTCTTCAAATCATATAAATCCCCTTCTTTTTTCAAAATACGATATATTACAAAATAACAATTATTTCTTTGTAAATGTATATTTTTATACAAAAAAAATTAGCTAAACAAAATTTATTTAGCTAATTTTTCTTAATACTTCTAATATATTTAAATGTTTCTTCTTCACCTTTTTCGTCTAACATTCTAAGTAAAAACTCTAACTCGTCAGATGTTTCTGGATGAATTTGCATTCTTCCCTTCGCCCTTAAAAAATAATCTAGCGAGCTTCTATCTGTATATTTATCACCCATATATATTTTGCTCGCTGCAACTCTATCGCAAAACATTTCAATTACATAATTCATGGGCATTTTTACAGGTTGAATTGTCTTTGTTTGGATATTATAATCAGTCCAATATTCAAAATGATGTTTGTTTCTCCCTTTATGATGCATCCATGCAACCGAGTAACCCTTATCTTCCCTCTCTGCTTCGTTTGGACTTCTAGTCCCCTGATAATATTTTGCCCCTACTATAAATTCAGAGGGTTTATATTTAGACAAATCATGTAAACAACCTTGCCAGAATATCCCCGCCTTAAAACAATGCTGTATAACTTTGTGTCGATGTCTTGTAATCGTAACAAAGTGCTTATATGCATTTACTACAAAGCTACCCACTAAAAAATCACACCTTTCATATATTCTAAAATATTATAATAAAGACTTCTCTATTTTAATTTTATTTTATATTCATAAATAATTTTACCATTGTTTGAACTTATTTTGAAATATTATTAAAACAAATTTATACAAAATTCAAGTTAAATATTTAAAATTATGTAATTATTTGTTATTATATAAATGAAAATATCAAATAATCTTGGGAGGGAAAGATGAAGAAAAAATTACAATCAATCGTTTTAGCTTTTATGATGGCGCTTACTGTAGCAGTAGCCCCTGTTGGTGGAGTAATTACTGGAAATGGAAATGTAGCTGTTATCGAAGCTGCTAGTCAAAAAACTATAAACACATTTACTATCAATAGTTTATACAACAGTTATAGAAAAGTTACAGGAAAAGGTTTAAGAGGAGCAAAAGTTAAAGCTTATTCACAAGGTAGATTAATCGGTTCTGCAACAGTTAGAAGCAATAGCACTTATTCAATATCTATACCTAAACAACCAGCTGGAAGAACTGTTACTGTAAAAATAAGCAAATCTGGTTACAAAACTAGATCTAAATCTGTTACTGTAAAAAAAGATAGAACATCTGGTGTAAGCACTAAATATGTTTATGCAAATGGTGGAAATTCAAAATCGAGAATATACCATAAAACTGCACATGCTCATAATATGGAAGGTGCTATAAAAATGACTGAAAAACAAGCAAAAGCTAGAGGATATAGAGCTTGTAAAAGATGTTGGTAATAATACAATTTTTTTAATTATTATTGATTAATATTAAATTTTAATAAATTAAGGGAGTTACAAAATCAATTTTGTAACTCCCTATTCTATAATTCTATTTTTTTCTTACTTTTTACTTAATCCTTTATTTTGTTCATGTTCTATTTTTTAAAATTTTTTAACATAAATTTAGTTGTATTTTTTTCTTAGTTTTAATATAATATATAAAAATAGAAAATTCCCTTGAAGGGGAGTAGCTTTCACTCTGTGATAGTCAATCGTCATTTCGGATTTTATCCCGGTTGACTAGCGAGTATTTAAACTTGTTAGCAAGACCTTCAAAGTAGACAATAACTCTACTTGGAGGTCTTTTTTATTTTGATAAATTTTAATATAAATTTTAATATAGGAGGAATATGTATGTTTTATCAAAAAAATTCAGTTGAAGTTTTAAATGACCTAGATAGTAATTTGACTGGATTAACACAGGAGGAATCAAAATTACGACTTGAAAAATACGGTTGTAATGCATTGCAGGAAAAATCAAAAACACCAACATGGAGATTATTTTTAGAAAATTTTAAGGACCCACTAGTTATAATTTTGCTAATTGCAGCTATGACACAAGTATTTTTAGGTGATACTGTTGAATCTATTATAATATTTACCGTTTTAGTAATAAATGCAGTTTTAGGTGTTGTTCAAACTAAAAAGGCTGAAAGTTCATTAGATAGTTTGAAAAAATTATCTGTTCCCGAAGCCAAAGTAATTAGAAATAATCAAAAGTTAACTATTTCATCTCAGGAATTAGTCCCTGGTGATATAGTAATTCTCGAGGCCGGTGATTATGTTCCTGCCGATGGTAGAATTATTGAATCTCAAACATTAAAAGTTGTTGAAGGAATGCTAACAGGTGAATCTGAACCAGTTTTAAAAAATACTGATGCTATAAATGAAGAATGTGCACTTGGCGACCAAAAGAATATGGTATTTAGTGGTTCTATGGTAGTCTATGGTAGAGCAACTTTCGTAGTAACATCAACTGGTATGAATACTGAAGTTGGTAAAATTGCCGACTTGCTTGAAACTGCCGGAAATAAACAAACTCCACTTCAAGAAAAATTAGATGATTTCGGAAAAAAATTAGGAATTGCGATAGTATTCTTAGCAGGATTTATATTCGCACTTGAAGTTTTCAGAGGCAAAGATTTAATGAACTCTTTTATGTTTGCAATAGCAATTGCTGTTGCTGCAATACCAGAGGCACTTACATCTATAGTGACAATTGTTTTAGCTTCTGGAACAAATATTATGGCAAAAAAACAATCTATAATTAGAAAATTACCAGCGGTTGAAACTCTTGGTTCAACAAGTGTTATATGTACTGACAAAACTGGTACATTAACTCAAAATAAAATGACAGTCGTTGAAACTTATCTTTATGGACCAGATAGTGATAAATTCAACGGATTTGAATACAATAAAAATTACGACTTTTTAAATGTTGAAGATACTAGTTCTTCTCACAGTAATGAAATTGCAGTTGCAGGATGTATGTTACAAGAAAGATATTTAAATCTATCATCTATTCTTTGTAATGATTCTGATGTAAATGAAGAAGGAGTCGAAATTGGCGACCCAACTGAAGTAGCTCTTATAAATTATGCTCAGAAATACGATCTCGATTATAAATCTATAAGAGAAGAATGTTTAAGAATTGCTGAGATTCCATTTGACAGTGATAGAAAACTTATGACTACTGTAAATTCAATAGATGGGCAAAATATAATGTTTACTAAAGGTGCTCCAGACGTAATATTCAGTAGATGTAAATATGCAATTAAATGCGATGAAATTCTAGAAATGTCCGATGAAATATTAGATGAATATAAAAAAGTAAATGAAAACTTTTCAAATAGAGCTTTAAGAGTTTTAGCATTTGCTTATAAAAAAGTTTCCGATGAATTTGAACCTACTTTAGACGATGAAAACGACTTAATCTTAATCGGTCTTATGGCTATGATAGACCCACCTCGTGAAGAAGTTTTCAAAGCTGTAGAAGAAGCAAAATCATCTGGTATAAAAACAATCATGATAACTGGTGACCACAAAACTACCGCTGCTGCAATAGCTCGTGAAATAGGCATAATGGAAAAAGATGATTTAGCTCTTACTGGTAAAGAATTAGACTCGCTTGATGATACTGAACTTGATAGTAAATTAGAAAGAATTTCAGTTTATGCTAGAGTTTCTCCAGAAAATAAAATTAGAATCGTCAAAGCATGGCAGAAAAAAGGCAAAGTAACAGCCATGACAGGTGATGGTGTCAATGATGCCCCTGCTCTAAAGCAGGCTGACATTGGAATAGGAATGGGAAGTGGTACTGAAGTAGCAAAAGATGCATCAGCTATGGTTTTAGTAGATGATAACTTCGCTACTATAGTAAATGCAATCGAAGTTGGAAGAACAGTTTATAGTAATATTAAAAAATCTATCACTTATCTTTTCTCAGGAAATTTAGGTGGAATAATATCAATATTATTTGCTGTATTTGCAGGATGGGCTAATCCATTCACAACTATACAATTATTATTTATAAACCTAGTTACAGACTCACTACCTGCAATTGCTTTAGGTTTTGAGAAGCCAGAAAAAAATACTATGAATAAACCACCTAGAGACCCTAATGAAAGTATTTTATGCAAAGATACTCTAAAAGTTGTTCTTACTAGAGGTTCAATAATTGGTATAGTTACAATCCTAGCTCAATATATAGGAATGCAAACATCAGATGCACTTGGTGCAGCAATGGCATTCTCAACAATTACATTATCTAGAATAATTCAAACATTTGCAGCCCGTTCAAATAGTGAAACAATATGTCGTTTAGGATTTACTAGTAATAAATATGCATTAGGTGCAGTAATAGTTTGTCTTGCAATGTTCTCTACTACTCTACTTCCATTTATGAGGGGAATATTTGCAATACCTTCTGTATTTGAAATTCAAAACTTAGCAATTTGCTTTGGTTTAGCTGTTTTAGCTACTATCTGCATGGAAATTAGTAAGTTATTTAAAAGATAATTATGAATAAATAAAGCTTATTTAGAATATATTGTTAGTGAGAAAATACTATATTTTCTCACTTTCTTTTTAGTTGTGACATAAACAATTACTATACAGATAGGAGGTAATTTTATTGGCTGAACATAAGAAATATAAAAAAACTGGAATTGTTATAATAATAGGTGCTATACTTGTTCTTATTATGCGTCTGTACATTTTATCTGCCATTCTATTTTTAATAGGTTTAATCACAGCTACTTATCCTTTTATCAAAAAGAATACTAATGAAATGAGCGGACTTGATATTGAGGATAGTAAATGTAATTGTGAGAATTGTGATTCTAAAGGATGTAATACAAACTATGATTGTAACAACTTAAATTGTGATAACATAGATTCTAAAGTTATTTCCAGCACAAGTGATAACAAGAATATTATCCAACATGATATTGGTACTGAACCTGAGGTTGATGTAAAAACTGATATTAGTATTGAATCTAAAATTGATGCACAACCCGATGCTAGCTCGGTAATAGAAGTCGATTTCGAAAATAGCACTAAAGCTACTACGGATACGAATTCTTCGGACGATGAATACAATTCAGAAGTAGATACTATTATTGATGACAATGAGAAGGATGATAAATAAATATTATCATTAATAACTAACTTTTTAATCCAAATAGATGTTTAATATTATACTAAATTTAATAAAAACAAATTAAAATAAGACTATCGTAAGATAATTTACGATAGTCCCTTTTTTATAATGCATAGGAAATTATATTCATTTATAAATTGTAGGTAAGTATAATTTCCTTATATGTATTTCAAAAAAATCTACATTTTTAAAG
>OGGM01000436.1_pt1 | contig 30653 bp, 19 predicted proteins | sample 1571251 | NCBI WGS metagenome assembly OGGM01 (sample SAMEA2582076, study PRJEB24529) | metagenome | biome: Human gut stool | place: China | collected 2011 | reverse complement strand
GGTTTGGGTGAATTTCGCCCAACTGAAGTCCGCCTTACTGTAGAACTTAGCAGAAGAAAAATTACCTTTCTCAATCGTGATGGCGTTGAGGGGATAGAAAACGGGTGCTCGGTTGAAATCGAAGGCAAAGTCACTCCACATTCCTGAAATTATTTTGATTATTTCGCCCTTCTTATTCATGGTGAAGGTACTACTGCGCTTGCTCATTTCAACGAAGATAGTGCGGCGTATGTCCTGTTCTTCGTGGAACTTTGCATAGCCTGCGGTGATATCTTTAGGCTCTTCGTATCCATCAGAATCTTTGAAACGCTTAAGTAGGACCTGGAGCCGTGAAGACATTTCTTCATCGAACTTCTCGGATTCTAATTTCTGGAGATTTTCTAGTTCTTGGTGGGCTTCGTATTCTTCAATTTTTTCTGCAAGGGGGAACGGGGAACGAATGTAGGAGCAAAGGTTATTGATAATAACCTGCCCTTCTTTTTGCTGTTCTTCTGGGTCGAAGGTGTCGTCAGTAAGCCACTCATCGACGAGGCCAACCAGGGTATAGATACCACCCAGACGGACAGCCGCTTTCTCGTCAGCAAGCTGCTCGACAGCCTTGGTATAGCGGCCACGGCGTTCTGCATGAACCTGGCGGATATGGTCGCGTTCGTTCTTCTCCGTGTCCTGCTCATTCTTCTTGATGTCGGCATCAATTTTGAGACGGTCACCCTGATTCTTCCAGTTGGTCTGCAGAAGAGTCAGAACCGCAATAATACCGCCAGTAACGTACAGCAGGTGGAGGCGTAACTGATCTGAACTGCCAGAGCTCATGCCGCAGTGCCACCAGAGAACCCAAGGCAGCAGAATCGCAACCGCACCGCCGCCCAGGCCAAAGCCAATGAGGAGCTTAATAAAGTGCCGGATATACCAAGGATTCTCCTGAGCTTTCGGGATAACCGGGTTTTCTGGAGCGGGTGATGCGTTATTGCTGGGCACTAGGTTCTCCTGTCCTCTCTGATAGGAACGTTCACCTTCCAGCATAGGGTAAAGCTGCTTGCCATGAGCTACGCCCGGTCATCAACGGGGGGGGCTTTGCCTGCATGAGATGCACGGGTGGAGCTTCTGCTATCCGCAGCAGACGAGGTGAATATGAGAATCCTCAAAATAGGTGATGCTGTTCCTTGCGGTGGATACAATAGCGGCGTAATTAGTGTTGTCGTGTTGTTATGTCTTAAGAATTACGCTACATTATTAGATATACGGTTATATGTACACGGCATGTCCTTATACATAATGACCATAAAATAAAAGTGGAGCCACCAGCGATGGGCCAACATCGCCAGTAGCCCCACGTAAATTACCTCTAGTAGAGATGGCTTACAATCAGCGTGCACGTCTCTACGAGAGCAAGGAACAGGGTAGCTACATAGCTTCCCCGTTCAACGAGGATCCAGAAATGGTCCTTGTTCATAGGAGTTCACCTCCTCTCTATTTATTTATAAATTAGAGACAACGCGGAATTGCGTTGTCACTGCTGATTTTAGCAGATGACACGCATTTCGCGGATTTTTGCTACCCAATTTATGTTTTATTTATCTCAGACATGGCGTAATACCACTGGAAAGCGATAAACGAATCCGGGTAGATAAGATTCGAAAAACCCCGCTAGAGCCTACTCGCTCAAGCGGGGTTTTTCGTGCCGTTTTTATTTTTGCGCAGCTGCTCGGCGGAGTCCACCACGTGCGCAAAGGCCCCGCCACACATTCAATGCGGCGGAGCCTCCAGATATTACTGCGCGGGCTCACTGATGCGGGTGTACTCCTGCTTCTCTTCGTCCCAGGAATCCGGGTCGTACAGCACCGCACCGAGAGGAAGAATGAACGTTCTATTAAGAGGTGTCGCTGTACCCAGCGGAATAGGCTGGCTGTCCTCATACACCGTGAAGTTATGCGCCTCCTGACCGGCAGACTCCGAACCGGTATGCAACGCAGCGAACCGAGCCCGGTACACCTCCCCCGACTCAACATTCTTAGCCGCGAAGAGCGGCGGGCTCTTCACGAAAGACACATCGCAGAAATCTGCAACGCCCATAAAGCATGCCCCCGCGAAATCCGCACCCGCCTCAAAGGTGGCTTCACTGAACCACGCGAGCTGCTCAAACACAACCCCGCTGAAGTTTGCATCGCTGCAGAAGGTCGCCACGCTGAACCCTGCATATCCCTCAAAGACAGCATCACGGAACTCTGTAGCGCCCGTAAAATCCGTCCTGAAGAAGCTCGCATTACCGCCGAAAGACGCCCTGCAGAACTCCGCATTCTGGGCAAAGGAAGCACCGCTAAACCTCACATCCGCTGCAAACACAGCGTCGCAGAAGTCAGTGCGCCCTCTAAAAGAAGCCTCGTGGAATTCCGCATTAGCGTTGAAGGTTGCATGCTCGAAGATCGCACTATAGTTGAACGTCGAACAGGCAAAGTCCGCGCCCTGACTGAACGTCGCATCCGCGAAGTAGGCGCCCTCAAAGCTCGCCCCGTTGAAGCTTACCGCCCGCGCGAACGTCGCCTTGTAGAAGCCGACATGCGCCGTGAACGTCGCCTTACTAAAGTCGGCATCCTGCGCGAAGGTCGCGTTACTGAAGTTCGCTCCCTGCGGGAAGTCCATCTCATAGCGCGTCCTCGGAAGCGCAATAAAAGACGCCCGGCTGAACGTGGCGTCGCCGTCGAACCGCGCCCCACCAAAATCCTCGTACTGCGTGAAGGACGCCCCGCTAAAGTCCGCCGCGCTCGCAAAGCGTACGTTGCTGAACATTGCGGACTGCTTGGTGACTACACCGGCAAAGCGCGCGACCCCGCCGAACAGCGACTTGGAGAACACCGCCGGACGGTTGAATACCGACGCGGCGAAGTGCGCTTCATCGTGGAACGTGGAGGCGGTGAACACTGCCTTTCCCTCAAAGGTGACCGCCGCGAAGCTGGCTATGCCTGCGGTGTTCAAGCGTGAGAAGTCGGCATCGGACTTGAAAGCGGATACCGCGAAGTCAGCCGCAGCTGAGAAGACCGCGTCTGAGAAGTCAGCCTCGCCGGTGAAGGTTACGGTCGCGAGGCTTGCCGCGTCCGCAAAATGCGCCCCGCTGAACTTTGCCGCGCCCGCGAAGTGTGCGGGGCTGAACCCCACCCAGTCGTTGAAGCGCGCGCCGTGGAAGGATGCGTCAGCGGTGAACTGTGCTGCGGAAAAGCTGGTGTCACCGTGAAAGGTTGCGCCGAAGAAATCCGCCGGGCCGTAGAAGGTTGCGGAGGCGAAATCGGCGTTCTGAAAGTACAGCTGCCCCAGCGGGTAGAAGATGGGAGCGCCGCCAAAGTCGAAGCGCAGATCAGCCCACATTGGCGATATTGGCGGCGCCGCGTGCTGGTCTTCCGCTTTGTCTTTCTCGCTGCTCTCGGCAACTGCGGCGAGGCGGCGACTGAACTCCATGAAGACCGTGCGGCGTACCAGCTGCTCTTCGCGTAGTGCCTCCTGATCGTGGGTAAAGTCGCCTTTGTAGCCTTCGGGGGCTTCGTCTGCTTCTAGGACCTGCCGGTTCTGCGCGAGGGGGTAGGGCGTGCGGATGCATCCGGTCAGTGCGTCGATGATGGTCTGGGCTTCTTCGCAGCGCACCTGCTCGGGGAAGGATGCGTCGGTGAGCCATTCGTCTGCGAGGTTCGCGAGCGTGTATACCCCGCCGAGGCGTACGGCGGGTTGCCCGTCGAGGAATTGTTCGAGGGCGTGCGTGTAGCGTTCATGCCGCCCAGTCTGCTGGTTGCGCGCCGGGGTGTTTGTGCGTTGCCGTAGCGCAGTTAAGAGTTTGTTGAGGTTCATGGTGGTGTGCCCTTCCTGCTCCGGTGCTGGCTTATATCCAGCATAGGGGAGGACCCCACCCTATGCGCTCGTGCTGGTTAAAGAAGAATCCCCGCCTGCACGAGGTGTGCAGGCGGGGCTTCTCCTAATGAGCCTTATTTAGAGGGGGTTTTGCCCTGATTATCAAACTTATCTATTGGCTTCGCAGGCGCACTGACGCTAGTATATTCCTTATTTTGTTCATCCCAGGAATCCGGGTCAAATATTTGAGCATAGGGAGGGATAGTATACGTGTAGGTTGCTGAATTGTTCTTAAGAGTTACTTGTGAAAATCCTGAATAGAATAACCTCTTAGAATCTGTAAGATATTCTCCTGACCCAAAGGTATGAATTTCTTTACAGGAAAACAATGCCGACTTGAAATCGGCTGAATGGAAATTAAGTATATAATTAATCATAAATTTTCCATGGAATTGAGACCTGTGGAATGATATTTTTTTAACTGATCCAATCTTATAGAAGTCTGCGGTATTCATAAACTTTGACTCTCGGAATGAGACTGTATTTAAAGCCTCTACAGATTCAAAAGATGCATCATTTTTAAATATGGATTTATTGAATAATGTCAATTTCTTAAATTTAACATTCTTAAACTCCGAGGGGCAGCGGAATTTTGTTTCTAAAAATAAAGCACCACCCCAGAATGTGCAGTCTAAGAAAGTGGTTGACTGACGGAATCTGGAAGCAGAGAAAGCGGTAAGGCTACAAAAAATAACATGCCTAAATTGGGCGCCTTGCCTGAAATCTACATTAGTAAATCTTGCAAAATCATAGAATTTTAGATAATAAAAACTTGGTTTGTTGATAAAATTTGAATAGCTAAAGTCTGTTTCTCCGTGGAAGTTGATATTTATTAGGAGGGAGCTTGGGTAAAAAGTTGCGCCTTTAAAATCTGAATTTTCGATGGTTAAATTGACAAGTGGATAGAATATTGGAGCCTGGGAAAAGCTGAATTTAAAATTACTCCATGTCCCTTGCAGTATTGGAATCTCCTTGCCCTTTGAGAGCATCTCTTCCTCGATATGGCTGTCTACTGTGGACCTACTCAGCCGGTCGCTTATTTCTGAGAAAATAAGGCGGCGGATTTCCGCCTCTTCATTTAGGGTTTCTCGGGTGTTTTTCGGGAGGGAATCTATATTTTTAAGGTCTTCTTCTGTGTAATTTCTGGGCATAGTTCGGATGTACTTACAAAGTACATTGATGATAGTTTGAATTTCCTCCACTGCTTTCTTCTTGAGTTTCTCATAATCAGTCTGAATGTTAACTAAATCGCTATAATTAAGCCACTCATCCGCAAGATGGATAAGTTTGTAAACTGCGGCGAAAGCAACCTTTGTGTTACCACTATTAAGTTCCGCAACAGCTTTGTCGAAACGGTCACTGTACGAATTGTGTAGTTGTCGTATGTGATCCCGATTATCTTTCTGCTTCTGGACTTCCAATTGCTCACGTTCAAGCTCGCTTTTTTGATGGCTTTTAATAAGCGAGAATAGTGCAACAACTCCACCTGTAACTCCAAGTAGAGCAGTCGTTAAATCTTTGGTATCTCCGATAAATCCGTAATTGTATAAGAAAGTAGGGATAAGGAAAGCGAGTATTCCACCGATTATAACCGTCAGTACAAACGTTGGCAGGATATGTTTCTCTAATGTAGACTTAATTTTCTTAGCAAAGAATAATGCAGGCAATGCTGCTAAGATCAATGCTCCAATCGCATACAAGAATGTATTAAATCGAATGTCCTGAATTTTAGAAAGTTCATCGCTTTTTAAGGAGAAGTTAAAGCCGTCGGGTAAATTTCTTATCTCTGCCGCATGATTGCTAAATCCCTCGTATGTTTTATGAATTAAAAAGATCTCTGTGGCTATTAATAAAAGTATTCCTATGAAGATGCCGAACACTTTAAGAAATTTCTTAATAGAGTTAATTTTTTGCCAGGCTTTAAGGATGAAAATTTTTATGGTATTAATTATTTTAAATATGAATCCGCTTAGTTCTTCTTTGTAGGCGAATAGATAGATTAATAAATCAATGAAGATAAATAGAGTGAGTGTCGCTGCGGCAAGTCCAAAGCGTGCTACGTCCTCATTATCAAAATGGATGCTGGGCGCTATACATGCTGCGATAAGTACTGCTACGACGGATATCGTAAACCTTAGGCCAAATGCCTTCCAGAATGTTTTATCTGGTTCCTTTTTTGTTTCAGGGATCTCTGGATGCTGGTCTGAGGAAGTGTCTTGCTCTGACACGGGATTCTCCTGTCTACTTTGAGAGGATATGGTCGTAACCAGCATACGGTAGGCGTGTAGGCTCAAGCCACAGGTGAGGGTCGAAGAATTGCGGGTCGGACAAGCGGAGATACCTTCACAAGGTGAGCGATGGAGCTTGCAGGTAGGTCTTCTATATATAAGAGGAGTGAATCTCTAAGATCTCAGGCGGGCGCCTGTAGTTGCGGTACCTGCACGAAGCTCACCTCTACCAACGCTGTCAGAGGTCTAGCTTCCAGGCTCAAAAGATTCCAGACCTAAAATTCGCCCCGCACACCCTATATAAGCTGCCCCTGCACCACCTCCCACACCCCAATTTTTCGGTTTTCCACCCCTCTTTTAAAAAATTTTTAAAAAATTTTTCGCCCCGAACACCCGTCAGCGTCCGCCGTGCGCTGAATCGCCGCGCCGCGCCCTCGCGCCACTCAAAAACCCCGGAATTCCACGGCAAAACCGCCCATCCACGCCTCGCCGCCGCTCCAAAATCCCCCGCAAAATACTCCTCCAGAGCTCCAAAAAACCCGCCCCTCACGCCACTCCACACAAAAAAGTTGAGTAAAGTTCGCTCAACCCTATTGACACACCCTCTGAGAGGGTGCATACTTGAGTACATGAGGCTCAAGGAGCCGCGCAGACCATCCCACACGGGCGGCACGCGCAGCACCGACCGCCTCCAAAACTTTCAAACTAACCCGCCTCGCATTAGAAGAAGCGGGGCACTAACACCTAAGGAGTGAATCAAATATGGCACGTGCAGTAGGTATTGACCTCGGTACCACCAACTCGGTCGTAGCAGCACTGGAAGGTGGCGACCCGGTCGTCATCGCTAACGCAGAGGGCACCCGCACCACCCCCTCCGTCGTCGCATTCTCCAAGGACGGCGAGGTTCTGGTCGGTAGCGTCGCAAAGCGTCAGGCAGTAACCAACGTCGACCGCACCATCTCCTCCGTCAAGCGCCACATGGGCACTGGCTGGACCACCGAGATCGACGGCAAGAAGTACACCCCGCAGGAAATCTCCGCTCGTATCCTCATGAAGCTGAAGGGCGACGCAGAGGCATTCCTGAACGACACCGTCACCGACGCTGTCATCACCGTCCCGGCATACTTCAACGACGCTGAGCGTCAGGCAACCAAGGAAGCCGGCGAGATTGCAGGCCTGAACGTCCTGCGTATCGTGAACGAGCCCACCGCCGCAGCACTGGCATACGGCCTGGACAAGGGTAAGGAAGACGAGCTCATCCTGGTCTTCGACCTCGGTGGCGGTACCTTCGACGTCTCCCTGCTGGAAGTTGGCAAGGACGACGACGGCTTCTCCACCATTCAGGTTCGCGCAACCAGCGGTGACAACCGCCTCGGTGGTGACGACTGGGACCAGCGCATCGTCGAGTGGCTGCTCGCACAGGTGAAGGCAAACACCGGCGCTGACCTGTCCAAGGACAAGATCGCTCTGCAGCGTCTGCAGGAGGCAGCTGAGCAGGCTAAGAAGGAGCTGTCCAGCGCTTCTAGCACCAACATCTCCCTGCAGTACCTGTCCGTGACCCCCGAGGGCCCCATCCACCTGGATGAGAAGCTGACCCGCGCAAAGTTCGAGGAACTGACCCGCGACCTGCTCGAGCGCACCAAGAAGCCCGTGCTCGACGTAATCAAGGAAGCTGGCGTGTCCATCTCCGAGATTTCTGAGGTCATCCTGGTTGGTGGCTCCACCCGTATGCCCGCTGTTGCTGAGCTCGTCAAGGAGCTCACCGGTCGCGAGCCCAACAAGGGCGTGAACCCCGACGAGGTCGTGGCAATGGGTGCAGCACTGCAGGCAGGCGTTCTGAAGGGCGACCGTAAGGACGTTCTGCTGATCGACGTCACCCCCCTCTCCCTCGGTATCGAGACCAAGGGCGGCGTGATGACCAAGCTGATCGAGCGCAACACCGCAATCCCGACCAAGCGTTCCGAGACCTTCACCACCGCAGAGGACAACCAGCCCTCCGTGACCATTCAGGTCTTCCAGGGTGAGCGTGAGTTCACTCGCGACAACAAGAACCTGGGTACCTTCGAGCTGACCGGCATCGCCCCCGCACCCCGTGGCGTGCCCCAGATTGAGGTTACCTTCGACATCGACGCAAACGGCATCGTCCACGTCTCCGCAAAGGACAAGGGCACCGGTGTTGAGCAGTCCATGACCATCACCGGCGGCACCTCCCTCTCCAAGGAAGACATCGACCGCATGGTCAAGGACGCAGAGGCACACGCTGAGCAGGACAAGGCACGCCGCGAGGCTGCTGACACCCGCAACGCAGCTGAGTCCGTCGCATACACCACTGAGAAGCTCCTGAAGGAGAACGGCGACAAGCTGCCCGAGGACGTCAAGACCGAGGTCCAGGGCGATGTCGACGAGCTGAAGAAGGCACTCGAGGGCGACGACGACGCAGCAGTGAAGTCCGCATTCGAGAAGCTGCAGGCATCCCGATCCAAGCTGGGCGAGGCACTCTACGCAGCAGCACAGGCTGACGCGTCCGAGTCCAAGCCCGCCGCTGACGAGGACGTTGTCGACGCCGAGGTTATCGACGAAGACGAGAAGAAGTAATCATGGCTGAGCAGGAAAACGTCACCCCCGACCCGCTGGAGGAGGCATTCAACGCCCCCGCAGCGGAAGGCCACCCCGAAGCTGAATCGGTCGAAACCACCGAAGAAGCTGCGGAAGCCGTCGAGGCTGAGCTCCAGGATGCCGTAGAAGCAGAATCTGCGGATGCGGCACTCGCCGCAGAGCGCCTGGACTCCCTGCTTCGCCTGCAGGCAGAGTTCACTAACTTCAAGAACCGCACCGCTCGCGAAAAGGAGCAGCTGCGACGCTTCGTAACCAGTGAACTGGTGACCGCGCTGCTGCCGGTGCTCGACGATATCGACGCCGCACGCAAGCACGGCGACCTGCAGGAAGGCCCCTTCGCCTCCATCGCTACCAAGCTCGAAGAGCTGCTCGGCAAGCAGGGCGTGGAGCGCTTCGGTGAAGTAGGCGACGCCTTCGACCCGAACATCCACGAAGCTGTACTGCAGCAGCCCACCGACGAGGTGGCTGAGGATCATGTCTCCATGGTTCTGCGTTACGGCTACCGCGTGAACGACCGCGTGGTTCGTACCGCTCAGGTGGCTGTGGCTGTCGCACCGTAAGGTGATCGGCTAAGCATTGGCTGAATAACTAACGACGGGCGGGTGCTCTCCCTGGTGGGGGAGTGCCCGCCCTGTTGTTTGCCTGGCTGTTATACCCCGTGCGCCTGTTGCGCCCGGGCTGCTATGCCCGGTGTGTTGGCGCGGGTTTCGGCAAGCTGTGGCGGCGGATAAAAGGCTTGTAGGGGCGCTATTTTTTGGGCTCAGCCCTTTCAAAATTGAGTCAAGTAGACTAAACTTTTATATAGAGTATTAAGACAAGTGCGCGGTGCCCCTGCAAGCCGTCCCGTAACCGAGGAGGGCGGCGCATCACCGCAGAAGGAGAAACACAACATGGCAAGTGAAAACTGGCTGACCGACGACTTTTATAAGGCACTGGGCGTTAGCGAAGACGCAAGCGAAAGCGACATCAAGAAGGCGTACCGCAAGCTCTCCCGCAAGTACCACCCGGACCTGAACCCCGGCGACGCCGCAGCAGAGAAGAAGTTCAAGGAAATCTCGGAAGCATACGACGTGCTCTCCGATAAGAAGCAGCGCGAAGAGTACGACCAGATCCGCCGCTACGGCGCATCAGGCATGGGCGGATTCGGCGGCGGTAGCTACACCGGCTACCCCGGCGCGGACGCATTCGGCGGCTTCAGCAACGGCGGCGCAGGCATCAACATTGACGACCTGCTCGGCGGCCTCTTCGGAGGTAGCGCCGGCGGTTCCCGACGCTCCGCAGGCTTCACCAGCGCCGACTTTGGCGGCATGGGCGGCGGCGGCTTCGGCGGCGCACAGCACGCAGCCCCCGAAGAAAGCACCACCAGCACCCGCATCAGCCTCGCCCAGGCATACACCGGCGCGACCGTGACCGTGTTCCTGCCGGACGGCTCCCACACCGAGGCACGCATCCCCGCAGGCATTAAGGACGGCCAGAAGGTCCGCCTGCGCGGCAAGGGCCTGCGTGGCGGCGACCTGAAGGTCACCGTGCGCGTCTCCGATGACTCCGTGTACTCTCGCGAGGGCAACAACCTGGTTATGCGCGCACCCGTTACCCTCGCCGAGGCAGTCGACGGCGCAGTAATCGAGGTGCCCCTGCCCGACGCATCCACCGTGAAGCTGCGCCTGGCACCCGGCCAGGTAGGCCGCCGACTGCGCGCTAAGGGCCGCGGCTTCAAGGCTAAGGGCGGCGACGGCGACCTGCTGGTCATCCCCGAAATCGTACTGCCCACCAAGCTGAGCGCAGAGGCAAAGGAAGCATTCGATAAGTTCGTAAAACTGGCTCCGCAGGAGAACCCGCGTAAGGATCTGTTGAAGAAAGCGAAGTAAACCATGGCATCTCGAGAATCATCATCTAAGTCCCGTCGTAGCGAGCCGCTGCACAGCGTGGACCGCCCGGTTTTCGTGATTTCTGTGGCGGCTGAGCTGGCGGGCATGCACCCGCAGACCCTGCGCCAGTACGACCGCATCGGCCTGGTACAGCCTTCGCGTGCGCCCGGTAAGGCGCGCCGCTATTCGCAGCGTGACGTGAACCGTCTGCAGCAGATTCAGCAGCTCTCGCAGGAGGGCGTCTCCCTGGAGGGTATTCGCCGCATCATTGAGCTGCAGTCCCTCGTGGAGGAGCAGCAGGAGCAGATCGCGGAGTTGCAGCGTCAGGTTGAGGACGCGAAGGTGAAGATGGGCATGTCGGAGCGCGTGTTCGCTGCCGGTACCAGTGGTGATGTGGTGCATATTGCCCGTGGTACCCGCCCGGCGCCTCGTCAGCGTTCTTCGGCGGTGGTGCTCTACCGCAAGTCGCGCTAACCGGCTACGGCGGATGATACGAAATCGCCGCGCTAAACCGGTTAAACCCGCTACACTGGGATAAACGGTTCGGCTGTTCTGGCTCATCTGCGCTAGTCAGCCACTGATATAGGCTTGTGCGTCTTTGTGTCATACGCCGCGCGAGGGAGGGTAGACCCCCGCCCCGCATGCACCTGGATTCACATACAAAAAGGTGAGGCTCCCCGAATGGCCGGGGAGCCTCACCTGCTTTAATGTATGCACTTTGCGCGCTGGAGGGAAACCACCTGTCGGTAACTGGCGCTGCTCCGCCTACTTGCGGCGGTAGGTCAGATCGTGCGCGCGGCGGCCCGCCTCCTGAGCCTTACGCTCAAAGCTGGTGAGGGTACGACCCTCCCAACGCGGTGCCCAACCACCCAGCGGGTCCTCCTCAGTCGCACCGGCGCCGGGGTTCACGTTCTCAAAGTCCGGGTGCGCCTCCAGAACCTCGCGCATGACCAGGGCGTACTCCTCCCAGTCAGTCGCCAGACGCCAAATACCGCCGGGCTTGAGCACGCGCGCAACCTTATCGGCGAACGCCGGAGACACCAGGCGGCGCTTGTGGTGGCGGGACTTATGCCAGGGATCCGGGAAGAACACCCACAGCTCGTCCACGGAGTTCTCCTCAAGCATGTTGTCGAGCAGTTCGGGGGCGTTCGCCTGAGCCACACGCACGTTCTCCACACCGGCGTTGCCCATCTTCAGCAGCAGATCCGCGATGCCGGGGGTGTACACCTCAACGGCGAGGAAGTTCGCCTCGGGCATCTCAGCCGCGCGGTGCACGATTGCCTCGCCCAGACCGGAACCAATCTCGACGACCTGGTACGCCTCACGGCCGTAAATCTTGACCGGATCGAAAGTCGCCTCGGGCGCGACGGAGGTGTCGGTGCGTAGGCGCGGAATGTCCAGCACGTGGGTGGGGGAGTAAGTGTCCCACGCCTTCTGGCGGCGCGCGGTGAGGCGGTCGCCGCGGCGGACGAAGGAGTAGGGCTGGCGGAAGAATTCCTCGGGAACCGGCTTCTTGGCCTTTTCTTCGGTGGATTCGGATGCCTGGCTAGGCTGCGTGTTCTCAGTAGACATACCTAAAAGAATAGCGTAGCGCCGCTACACCGTGCGGTTTCGCGGTGTGCGGGGCTGGCGTGAGACTGAACTAGCCGGGCGTGTAACCGGGCGCGGGTTAGGTGCGGTGTGTGTCCGGCGGGCATAGAAATCTGGCGGGTATAGAAATCTGGCGGGCGTAGAAATTTAGCGCGCATACAAAAGTGCGGCGGGAACGAATACTGTTCCCGCCGCACTTTCGTGAGGTTGTTTGAGTGAGTTAGCGTGTGGGGCTTACTTCTTGGAGCCCAGCAGTGCCAGACCCGCGCCGAGCAGCACAATGTTGTTTGCGAGCTGCTGGCCGTCCTGGGTGGTGCGGAGCGTGCTTGGGTGAAACATCAAGGCATTCCATAGGTGTGCCCCGTCTCAAAAATCTGCCCCTGTTGGATTCATTGCGCTCATGTGGGTATTAAGGGGTAAAATTTGAAATTATGCATTCTCTGCATAATTCTTTATCGGTGATGCAAGAAGTCGGAAGCCCCGCGAAATCGGAGTCCACAAGCCCAAGCGCACCGCGCAAGCTGGGGAAACGCGAGGCTCCCCTCCTTCTTGCCACCAAGAAATATGCACGAATACCAACCACTCGGAACCGCCCAAACCATACTCAGGTGAACCGACGCAGGAAAGAGAAATACGTGACACAGCAGCCAACGCCGCACAACTCCGTCACCGGCCTAGACTCCGAAGCGGAGCACTCCAAGCTCCAGCGCGGACTCAGTTACCGACACATCCAGCTGATCGCAATTGGCGGTGCCATCGGTACCGGCCTCTTCCTCGGCTCGGCGAAGACCATTGCCCTGACCGGCCCCTCCATCGTCTTCGTCTACGCAATTATCGGTAGCGTCATCTACTTCGTGCTGCGCGCCATGGGCGAGATTCTGCTTTCCAACCCCAAGTACAAGTCCTTCACCGACTTCATTACCGACATTCTTGGTCTTCGCGCCGGGTTCTTTGTCGGTTGGTCGTACTGGTTCTTCTGGGTTGTCACCGGTATTGCGGACGTCATCGCAATCACCGGCTACGTGCAGTACTGGCTACCTGACGTGCCCAAGTTCATTCCGGCGCTGACCGTTATCGTGGCTCTGCTACTGCTGAACCTGCCCTCGGTGAAGAACTTCGGCGAAATCGAGTTCTGGTTCGCCGTCATTAAAATCGTCGCCATTGTGCTGCTCATTGTGGTGGGTGCGCTCATGGTCGCCTTTAGCTTCACCTCGCCCGACGGTACTGTCGCCTCCGTAACGAACCTCTGGGGTCACCCCGGCCCCTCCGGTAGCGGCATCTTCACCCAGGGCGTGACCGGCTTCCTGGGCTCCTTCCAGATTGCGCTCTTCGCTTTCGTGGGTGCCGAGCTGGTCGGTGCCGCCGTTGCGGAAACCGAGCACCCCGAACGCACCCTGCCCAAGGCAATTAACGCGGTGCCCTTCCGTATTGGCCTCTTCTACGCTATGCCGCTGCTGACCATCCTCGCCGTCACCCCCTGGGACAAGCTGGATAAGTCCATGAGCCCCTTCGTGGGCATGTTCTCCCTGGCTGGCATTGGTATTGCTGCGTCGCTGGTGAACTTCGTGGTGCTGACCTCCGCGGCGTCCTCGGCGAACTCCGGTATTTTCTCGACCTCCCGCATGGTGTACGGCCTGGCGCACGACGGCGCCGCACCCTCCGCACTGGGCAAGCTCACCAAGAACGGTGTGCCCGCGAACGCCCTGTACCTGACCACCGTGATGCTGCTGTTTAGCCTGGTCATGCTCTATGCGGGCAGCGGCATTATGGAGGCGTTCACCGTGGTGACCTCGGTGGCGTCGATGATGGGTATCTTCACCTGGAGCATGATCCTGATTGCGTACCTGGTGTACCGCAAGAAGTTCCCGGAGCGCCACGAGGCATCCCAGTACAAGATGCCCTGGGGTATCGGCATGAGCTGGTTTGGCCTGCTCTTCTTTGCCGTGATGGTTTACGCCCTGAGCCTGTACCCGGATACCGCGGTTGGTCTGGCTCTGACCCCCGTCTGGTTCATTGCCCTGGCTATTGGCTATGAGATTCTGACTCGCCGTCACACCGCCAAGCGTGCTCGCGCGCTGGCTGCCGAGAAGCCTGCTGAAGAGGCTTCTCAGAAGTAATTCTGCTCTTTCTTTGGTGCGTGTTGGTGTAGCGTTCAAGCCCCGTTTCTGCATTCTTTTGGATGCGGAAGCGGGGCTTTCTTGCGTCCCTTGGCCGGGTGCTAGGCGGCATTTCTGCATCTCTTGATGTGATTTCAATAATAGAGATAAGTCACTTTTTTCGTGTCAAAACCTGTTCTTGCACTCTGAACACCTGTAGAATAACTATCCAAGTAGCTGTGAGAGCTCCCAGAAAAACTTCGCGTTAGTCGATAGCGTGACACTTCCGAGTACCGCGCAGTAGCTGGCATGGAGCCCCAGCCGCGCCCCGAAATCCGGGGACACCCCGCAAAGCAACGGCCGCATATTCATGCACCAGCTATACCTCCTGAATTTTAATGATTCTCATTATAGGCAAGGGGTACATGCGGTACGGGGTACAACCGCTGAAAAGAGGACGTCGTGACTGAACAGAACAACGTCACCCTGAATCCGAAAGCTCCCGAGCAGGGAGAGCGACTACACCGCGGTCTAAGCAACCGCCATATCCAGCTCATCGCCATCGGCGGTGCCATCGGCACGGGCCTGTTCATGGGCTCCGGCCGCGCTATCTCCCTGGCAGGGCCCTCCGTTATCTTCGTGTACATGCTCATCGGCGCCTTCATCTTCCTGGTGCTGCGAGCCATGGGCGAAGTCCTCCTCTCCAACCTGAGGTACAAGTCCTTCTCCGACTTCACCACCGACCTGGTCGGCCCCATGGGTGGATTCTTCCTCGGCTGGTCCTACTGGTTCATGTGGGTGGTCACCGCCGTCGCGGACATCATCGCAATCGTCGGCTACCTGCGTCTGTGGTGGCCCGACCTGCAGGCATGGATTCCGGCGCTCGGCGTCATCACCGTTCTGCTGACCCTGAACCTGGTGTCCGTGAAGAACTTCGGCGAAATCGAATTCTGGTTCTCCATGATTAAGATCGTCGCCATCATTGCCCTGATTATCGTTGGCGGCGCCATGGTCGCTATCGGCTTCACCTCACCCAGTGGCGCGCAGGCATCCGTCGCAAACCTCTGGAACGACGGCGGAATGTTCCCCAACCACCTGATTGGCTTCCTCGGCGCGTTCCAGATTGCCGTCTTCGCGTTCATGGGCTCAGAGCTCGTCGGTACCACGGCGGCAGAAACCAAGGACCCCGAAAAGACCCTGCCCAGGGCAATCAACGCCGTGCCGGTACGTATTATGGTCTTCTACGTGGGTGCGCTCGTCACCATCCTGATGGTTACCCCCTGGCGCCTGGTTAGCCCCGATAAGAGCCCCTTCGTCGCCATGTTTACTCTGGCGGGCCTGGGCATCGCCGCGCACATCATCAACTTCGTGGTGATTACCAGCGCAACCTCCTCGGCGAACTCCGGTATTTTCTCCACCTCGCGCATGGCATTCGGTCTGGCGCGCGAGCGCAGCGCCCCGCAGTTCCTGGGCAAGATCTCTAAGAACGGTGTGCCGCGTAACGCGCTGTTCCTCTCGGCCGTGATGATGCTGTCCTCCATCGTGCTGCTCTACGCGGGTGACTCGATTTCTAGCGCGTTCAACCTGGTTACCACCGTGGCTGCGGTACTCGTGATTTTCGCGTGGGCGATGATCATGGTCAGCTACCTGATGTACCGCAAGAAGTTCCCCTCGCGCCACAAGAAGTCGAAGTTCCGCCTGCCCGGCGGCCGTTTCTCCGCCTGGCTGTCGCTGGTATTCTTCGCCTTCACCATCGGTGTGCTGACCATGGATGAAGAAACCCTCAGGGGTCTGCTCGCGATGCCCGTCTGGTTCGCGATTCTCGGTATCGGCTGGTTCTTCAAGCGCCGCGCGGATGCACGCCGCCACGAGGCGATTTCGACTCGCACCGCGCAGATTGCGATTGTGGAGGCGTCCGAAATCTTCTCGGCACGCTAAGACGCATCTACTATCTGCGCCGGCTATCGGTACCGGCTGCCACAGCTGGTTTCCCGCGCATGCGTAAAGCCCGCGTCACCTACTCCTCTCAGGGAGCGGGGACGCGGGCTTTCGCTCTCTCACGATGAACCCGAGAGGCTCGCGGGAGTGCGCGCTTAGACGGAAGCCATCTCAGCCTCTTCGGCAAGCGGGTCGTTGTCGTCATCGGTGCGGTAGAAATCCCAGCGTTCACAACCGCAACCTGAACGCATCGCCTCGATGACGGCGGCAGCTGCCTCCAGCGGGTCGAGCGCGTGCAGATTCCACAGCGCATGCACCGGTACCGGGTGCCTCCAGCCGTGCTCCTGCAGGAACTCCGGGTCGAAGGCGGGCAACGCCTCGGCGGTGGGTTCAAGCTCGCAGAGGAAACCGGTGGGGGAGCGGAAGACCGTCACCACGGGGGTCGGGTCCGCGTCCTCCAGGCAGGCTCCGTCGAAGAAATAATAGGTGCTCAGGCGGCGGTTCCAGGCAAGCTGCGCGAGGCGTTCGCCGAAGACATCCACCGTCTGCTCCCACTGGGTGCGGTGGTACGCCGCCAGGTCGGTGTGGGCGGTCTGCACCACGCCGATGCCCTGCTCGGTGAGCTCGCGGGCGCTCAGACGCGCGGGCTCTGCGAGTGCATCCGCAGGGGAGTTGTCCGCGGGGGAATTGTCGGGGGCATCCAGCGCTGCTAGTTCTGCTTCGGTGAGCTCGGCGTTAGTCAGCTCAGCGTTAGTCAGCTCAGCGTCGAGGAGCTCAAGCTCCTCAGTAGCATTTGCTTCAGCGACGCTCGCCTCAGCGGCAGCTGCGTTTGCTTCATTCCTGGTCCACAGGCGCAGCTCGCGGGCAATCTGTGCGCGTCCGCGATGCAGGGTCGCCTGCCAAGAGCCGAACTTGGCGCGTACCGCGCCCAGAGGCGGCACCTGCTCAATGAGCGTGGGAATGGTAGACCAGTAGCCGTAGTTCAGCGCCGTCGGCTCGCGGTCGTAGCGGGCGCAATAGCTCAAAAACAGGCTCAGAGTCTTCGAGGCAAAATCCTCGGGTACCGCGGCGGCGTCAATGTACCACTCGTTCTCGAGCGCCTCCGCCGGGTAGATGCCGGTGCGGAGCATGCCCAGACCCCAGTCGCCGTCACCGAGGTAATCGTTCGCGGTCTGAACCGGTGCCGGCCACGCCGATTCGCCCTCCATGCTGGAGGCAAGCAGGGTGTAGAGGCTACCGCCCTCGGTGCCTATTTCTTTCATACCGCGCTGCCGGATATCCTCGAGGGTCTGTGCGTACGCCTCTTCGTCCAGCTGGGAGTAAGGGTGCGCGGCAAGGTACTTGAGCGTTGCACCAATCTTCGCCAGGATATGGGCGATGTCTTCGCTATTGAAGTGGCGCGCCTCCAACGCGGGCGGCAGGTCGTGGATAATATCGCAATCAAGAATCAGCGCCGTGTACTCGGGCTCCGGGGGCAGATCGTAGGCTTCCGCGAAAACATACCAGAGGCCGCAGGCGAGCACCGTGTAGCTCGGGGCCTCTGCCGTGACCGGACCAAACTGCCAGATGCCGGAGTTCAGCGCATAGTTCAGATGCTTCTTATTGATGTGCGGGTACAGAAAGTTGAGGCGGCGGAGAACCTGGCTAGGGGTGAACCCCAGCGCGGCGAGTTCGGCGATAAGTTCCGCGTACTCGTCGTGAAAATCTAAGTAGCCCTCCGGAGCGTTTGATAGCGCGGCTTGTTCGCGCATGGGTCCCTCTTTCATCTGCGGGATGTGGCAGCACCTTGTCGCACCGTGCCGCCGAAACCCTGAACGTGTGCACGCAGACAAGGGCGTTTGCGTGGTGTGATGCCACCCCTTATCTGCACGAATGAGAGATATTTTTTCAAAAAATATGCTCTTTTATCTAAATTTATCGCTGAAACTTACCACTATTCAAATACGTGCACCCTCAACACGGTTTCTTACGTAAAGATGACAGCGTTTAGCGAACCCACAGGGCAAAATATGCACAAAGAGCCGTATTCTGCACTGGAAAATGCGGTGGAAAAATACGCTCACCCGCACCCGCAAAGATACGCAAAATACGCCCCGCGCTGACTCTATCCTCAGCCTCACCGGCCAACCCGTGAGCCGCCGCGAAATATGCGAAACTGGAAGGATGAGCGAACACCCCCTCCCGAGCAGCATCCGCCCGCGCGCGAATCGAGCTGCAGACCCCGCGCCCAGCAGCGCCGCACACCGCGAAAAACACGAAACCGGTGGCGCAGCTGAGCAGCCCGCCGAGCACCTCATCAACGCGCTCGCCGTAGAAACCGGCATCGCGCCGCACCGCATCCGCGCAGCCGTAGCGCTACTCGACGCCGACAACTCCGTACCCTTCATCGCCCGCTACCGCAAAGAAGCAACGGGCGCACTCACCGACACCCAGCTGCGCACCATCCAGTCGCGCCTGGGTCAGCTCCGCGCCCTCGAAGAGCGCCGCAACCGCGTGCTCGAAGCGCTCACCGAACGCGCCGACGAAGGCCTCATCGACCCGCTCACCCTGCTGCAGCTGCGTTCCTCGCTCATGAACGCCGCCACTATCGCAGACGTGAACGCCATCTACGCCCCGTACCGCAGCGAGCGCGTGACCCGCGCCCAGATGGCGCGTGCCGCCGGGCTTGATTCCCTCGTTGAAGACCTGCTGGAGGTGCCCCTCGCCGAGGCGCACGCCATCGCCGCCGCGTACATTACCGACGGCACCGAAGACGACGAAGACGACGAGGATGAGGGCATTGAGGCTGCAGAGGCGGACGAAGCCCTGCAGATTCACAGCGCCGAAGAGGCCCTCGACGGTGCCCGCGCGATTCTGATTGACCGCGCCCTCACCGACCCGGTGCTGAGCGAAAAGCTCCTCAAGCGCTTGCGCGAGAGCGGCGTGATTGAGTCCCGCGTGATTGCCGGTCAGGAAAGCACCGGCGCGAAGTTCTCCGACTATTTCGCCTTCTCGGACCGTATTCGTTCCATTCCGCCGCACCGCGTGCTGGCGCTACACCGCGCCAAGGACGCCGGTGTGGTGCGCCTCAAGGTGGATGTGGCACCCGCCCCCGTGGCGCTCAGCCGCCGGCGCGGTGCCGCCCGCGCCGAAGCTGAGGCCGCCGCCGAAAATTACGAGAACGTCCGTTCTGCATACGAGCGTGAAGTCGCCGCCGCGCTACGCATCCCCGTGCAGGTGCTCAACACCGTCGACGACGAAGACCGCGTACTCGGCTGGCTCGCCGCCACCGTCCGCACCGCATGGCGCAGCCACCTGCGCCCGCGCCTTGCCGAACGCATCCGCCACCAGCTACTCGACGCCGCCGCACAGCACGCCACCGAGGTGTTCGCCTCCAATCTGCGCGATATTCTGCTCGCCGCACCCGCCGGACACAAGACCACCCTTGGCCTGGATCCGGGTCTACGCCACGGCGTGAAATACGCCGTGGTTGACGGCACCGGTGAGCCGCTGCGCGTGGGCACCGTCTACCCGCACGCCCCGCGCAACCAGTGGGCAGAAGCACTGCGCGAGCTTGCCGTCGCCTGCCGCGAGCACGGCGTGGAACTTATCGCCATCGGTAACGGCACCGCAAGCCGCGAAACCGACAAGCTCGCCAGTGAACTGATCCGCACCCTGCGTGAGGACGGCGTAGAAGCACCCCAGAAGGTGACCGTCTCCGAGGCGGGCGCCTCCGTCTACTCCGCCTCCGCCCTCGCCGCTGCCGAGCTGCCCGACTACGACGTGACCGTACGCGGCGCCGTCTCCATCGCCCGCCGCCTGCAGGACCCGCTCGCCGAGCTCGTCAAAATCGACCCGCAGTCCATTGGCGTGGGCCAGTACCAGCACGACGTGCCGCCCGCAGCCCTGCGCCGCGCCCTCAACGACACCGTCGAAGACTGCGTGAACGCCGTGGGCGTGAACCTCAATAGCGCCTCCGTGCAGCTGCTCGCGCACGTGGCGGGAGTGGGCACCGCAACCGCCGAACGCATCGTCACCTACCGCACCGAACACGGCGCCTTCGCGAACCGTCAGCAGCTGCTGAACGTGCCGCGACTGGGTGCGAAAACCTTCCGCCAGGCGGCAGGATTCATTCGCATCCGCGGCGGTGAGGAGCCGCTGGATGCCTCCGCGGTGCACCCGGAAGCTTACCCGCTCGCGCGCCGCATTATCGCCGACGCGCAGGCACGCAACGGCGCCCACTGGGTTGCCGGCGCCCTGGGCACCGCGGACGGAACCGACCCGCTCGCCGGGCTGAACCCCGCCGACTACGTGCAGGATAGCGATACTCAGGCGAGCGCGGAGGAAGGCGCCGCCGGCGTGTACACGGTCGAAGACATCTTCACCGAGCTACGCCGCCCCGGCCTGGACCCGCGCGGTAGCTTCCGCACCGCCCGCTTCTCCGAGTCCGTCTCGCGCTTCGAGGACGTACGCCCCGGTATGGTGCTCGAGGGTACCGTCTCGAACGTGGCGGCATTCGGCGCGTTCGTGGATATTGGTGTGCATCAGGACGGCCTCGTGCACATCTCGCAGATGAGCCGCGGCTACGTGGCGAACCCGCACGATATTGTGCGCAGCGGCGACATCGTGCAGGTTCGCGTCGTGGAGGTCGACCCGGTGCGCCGCCGCATCTCCCTCTCCCTGCTGGTAGAGGGCGAGAACTAGCGTTCGCTAAAAGCTCAGTCCCGAAAACATCAATCCTGAGAACGCAATAAAGCCCCGACAAGCACTAACTGTGCCTTTCGGGGCTTTACTCTGCCTAGCTTCAAGTCCCTAGATACGGGACTTTATGCTCCAGATTAGAAGTCGATGTTCGCCGGGTCAGCGCCAATACGACCCTCGGGGCTGGACAGCGCATCCACAGCCGCGATGTCCTCGTCGGTCAGCTTCACGTTCACCGACGCCAGGTTCTCCTCAATGCGGGAGGGGGTCACGGACTTCGGGATAGCCACGGTACCCTTAGCCAGGTGCCACGCCAGCACAACCTGCGCGGGGGTTGCGCCGTGGCGCTCCGCAATCTCAGCCAGCACGGGGTTCTGCAGCAGATCGCTACCGTTGCCCAGCGGGCTCCACGCCTGAGTCGCGATGCCGTACTCGGCGTGAACGGCGCGCAACGCCTCCTGCGAGAAGTAGGGGTGCAGCTCAATCTGGTGGATGACCGGAACCACGCCGGTCTCCTCGATAATCTCGCGCAGCTGCTCCTCGGGGAAGTTCGAAACACCAATCGAACGGACCTTACCCTGCTTCTGTAGCTCAATCAGCGCACGCCAGGAATCCAGGTACAGGCCCTGCTGCGGCTTAGCCCAGTGAATCAGGTACAGGTCAACGTAGTCGGTGCCCAGCTTCTCCAGGGAAGCCTCGAACGCCTCAAAAGCGCTCTCGTAACCCTGATCGGAGTTCCACAGCTTGGTGGTGAGGAAGATGTCTTCGCGAGCCACATCGGAGTTAGCGATAGCGCGGCCCACGCCCGCCTCATTGCCGTAGATAGCGGCGGTATCGATGTGACGGTAGCCGGTCTCCAGGGCGGTGCCCACAACCTTCTCGGCGACCTCGTCCTCAACCTGCCACACGCCGTAGCCCAGCTGCGGAATGGATCGGCCGTCGTGGAACTTTACGTTGGGTACGTTGTAGCTCATGATGCTCCTTTGGAATCTATGGGGAGGTGGCGCCTCCGTACGTAGTCTTTCAAGGCTACGCCTCAGAGCTCCCGTTGAGAAGAGCCACAGCGGAATCGGGTGTGAATCTAGCCCGAGGCGTAACCACGTGACGAAAGATGACGGGTGCCAGACATAGTGCCAGACTCGAAGGCTACCGCTCAGGCTGGAGGGTGGCTATCGCTCGACAGCCGGCGCAAAGAGCTCACGTACATCCTCAGCCGTCACCGCCGCGGAGGCGAACTCGCCCTCACCGACCACCGCATCGAAGAGCGCGGCCTTCGAGGCCTTCAGCTGCATGACCTTCTCCTCAATCGTGCCCTCGGCGACCAGGCGGTAGACGTGCACCTCCTTGTCCTGGCCGATGCGGTGAATACGGTCCACCGCCTGCTGCTCGGCGGCGGGGTTCCACCACGGATCCATGATGAACACGTGGTCCGCCTCGGTCAGGTTCAGACCGAAACCGCCAGCCTTGAGCGAAATGAGGAACACCGGCTCCTGACCGCTCGTGAACGCTTCGATGACCTCGGCGCGGTTGCGGGTCGAACCGTCCAGGTACAGGTGACCGATGCCCTCCTCCGCCAGGCGCGCCGAAATGCTCTTGAGGTAGCCGGTGAACTGGCTGAACACCAGCACGCGGTGGCCCTTCTCGAGTAGGTCGGGTAGTTGCTGAACCAGGTAGTCGCGCTTGACCGACGACACCCCGGCGTAGGCTTCCGGGTCAATCAGCGCGGCATCAAGCGCTAGACGGCGCAGCAGGGTCAGTGACTGGAAGATCGTGAACCGGTTCTTGTCCATATCCTCCAGCAGACCCAGCACCTTCTGGCGTTCACGCTGCAGGTGCGTGTCATAGATGCGGCGGTGACCGGGAGCCAGCGGCAGGTTCACGCGCGTGTCGTTCTTCGCCGGAAGCTCCGCCGCCACCAGCTCCTTGGTGCGGCGCAGCATGAGCGGGCGGATGCGCCGGCGCAGACGAGCCGCCGTCGCCGCGGCGTGCGCCGGGTCCTCGCCGGACTCCGCCGGGCGAGCGTACAGGTCACGGAACGCGCGGGCGGAGGGGAACAGACCGTCCGCCACAATTGCCAGCAGCGCCCATAGCTCCATGAGGTTGTTCTCAATGGGCGTGCCGGTCATCGCGATCTTTGTGCGGGCGGGCATCGCGCGGGCGATGGACCAGGCGCGGGTGCCGGTGTTTTTGACGAATTGCGCCTCGTCCAGCAGGAGCGCACCCCAGCCTTCGGGGGCGGAGAGTTCGCCTGTGGATTCGTCAACGGTGCGGCCCAGCGTGCGGGCGTAGCCGGTGTATGCATCCTCATCCATGCGCAGCAGCGTGTAGCTGGTCAGTACCAGGTGCGCTCCTGCGATGCGCTCAGCCAGAGGGGTTTTACCGGCGGTGGTTTCGGTGATGGTCACGACCTTCGCCTCGGGCAGGAAGCGCTCAGCTTCCGCCGCCCAATTGGTGATGACGGAGGTCGGCGCAACCACGAGGAAAGGCGCGAACGGTTCGACGCTCTCACCGTGCTCGGCAGCATGTTCGGAGGCGGTACGTTCGGAGGCAGTACGATGCTCCTCGATCGCGTGGGCGAGCAGGGCGAGAGCCTGCACGGTCTTACCCAGACCCATATCGTCGGCGAGAATACCGCCCAGACGCTGCTCGTACAGGAAAGATAACCACTGGAAACCCTCCACCTGGTAGGGGCGTAGGGTCGCCTGCAGGCCGGTGGGTACCGGGCGCTGAGCGATAACCCGACGGGACGCCTTCTGAGGTGTGGGGGAATCCTGAGCACCCTTGTCAGAGGTCTTTTCAGTACCTTTTTCGGCGCTCTCTTCGGCATCCTCCAGACCCTCAACCAGCTCCAACAGCGAACGCACCTGAGCATCCCACCGCGCGGTCGTATGCACGCTCGCTGCCAGCGACTCCAGCTCAGAGAACAGCCCCGCCTGGTGACGGTTAATGCGCAGCTCACCGCCCGCATCGTCGAGTTCGCGAGCCTCCGCAATGAGGGTGCGCAAGGTCTTAAACTCGGGTCGACGCAGCGAAAAATAGGTGCCGTTACCGAGCAGAATACGGTCCGCCCCGCGATCTAGCGCCTCAAAAATCTGCGCGAACGGCACGGTCCAATTATTGACCTTCACCGCAATACCCAGACCGAACCAGTCACGAGAATTGCCCTCGCTCACGGTGATCTCAATGAGTGCGTCGGTCGCCTCCACGAACTGCGGCGGAGTGCCGTTAAAACGCACCTGAACAGCGGAAACACGGCGAAGCTTCGGCAGAATCGCGCTGAGCAGCTCGCGGGTCTCCCAGCCTTCGATGCGGCGCTCCTCCAGCCCGGAAAGCGTCGGGTGGGCGGCAAGAATAGCGCGCACCGAACGCAGTACGCGCGCCTCAAAACGCTCATCGCGAACCTCGCCGCCCTCTTCACCGGGGTAGCCGAAAACGGGCAGGGAGTACACATCGGAGCCGGTCGCCGGATTTTGCGCGCTTGCCTCCTGGGCGCTCGCCTCATCCACGCTGTCCTCCTCCACGCTGTCCTCCGCGAAGGGGTTCAGCGGGTACTCCCAATGCCAGCTCAGCTGCGCGTCGTGGCGTACCTGCTCGTCAAAGCTGATTTCAAGCACCAGATGCGGCGGCTTCACGCGAGGTAGCGCCAGCGCCGGATCGGGGGTCAGCGAGGGAATGGAGCGGCTGAGCGCGGGCAGGTATTCCTTCTGGAATGTGGCGCGTTCCGCGGCGGGAATATGCACGGTTCCGGCGCTAATCAGCGATTCGGAGGCGGCATCGAGCGGCTCAACCAGAGGGATGAGTGCCAGTTCCACACCCTCGGGCAGCTCGGGTACGGGGGGGGAGTAGCGCACCCGTTCACCCTGCGTCCGTTCACCCTGCGCCGGGTTGAGGGTCGGGGCAGAGGGCTCGGCAGGTACCTCCCGCGCGTCCTTTTGGGCAGTCTTTTGCACGAAGGACTCGCGCCCCACTTCATCCAGCGCGCCGGGACGCACGGTCTTCCAGTGCACTGCCTTTGCCGCCTGCTCATACTCCTGCTGAGCGAGCCCGCCCAGAGCAAAGAAGCCGGTGCGCGGGGTGCCGATGGGGTGGCAGTGCGCGGCGGGCAGCCAGAGCTGGCGCAGCAATTCGCCTTCGCGTCCTTCCCAGCTGAGTGCGGCTTGAAGCTGCAGACCGGCGCCTTCTCCGGGTGTATCTTCTGCGGCGGTGGCGTGCAGGCGCACCTGTGCGGGGCTCAGCACGGCGTAGTTCACCTCGCGACCGTTGACGAGCAGGGGCAGGCCAATATCCTCCGCGCGGGCGAGCACATCCCAGAGCAGAGTGGAGGCAGAAGCGCTAATCGAAATCCAGTCGCGGTGCGAGGAATACATGTTCTGCCAGGGGCGGGCAATCGAGTAGAGTTCGGCGAAGAATCGTTCGTGTTCAGGGTAGATTTCGTGCCGCCCGACGGGTCCGCCCACGCTGGAGGCGAATGTTTCCCAGCTGAGTCCGCCCTTGATCCAGCGCCCGGTTTTGGACGCCATGAGCGGGCGGGCGAGCAGGTTAATGCTGGGGGTTGCTCCGGGCATATTGCGGCCGCGCGCGTAGGAGCCGGAGACGCTCAGCGAGAAATCCAGGGCACCGCTCACGCGCATCGAGTCAATGCCCGCAAGGTCCTGACGTGCGGAAAGAACGGAGGAGAGGTCGCGCCGCCAGGCAGAAATTTTGGAGGCGGCACCATCGAGCGCTGTGGGGTCGAGCGCAGTGGGGGAGGAGCCTAGCTCGTTGAGCGCAAAGCGTCCCTGCAGGTTTTCGGGCTCGGCAGTCTCCGCATCGGGCGCGGGTAGGTTCGCCGCGGTGGTGAGTGCACCGGAGGCGCGCAGCGCCGCGAGCGGGTCGGCGGCCTTCTTTGCCTCGGCAACATCCGCGCTCTTTGAATCTGCGGATCCCTGTGCCTGTGCCGCACCCTTCGCTGCGGCAGAGGGGGCAGAGGGTACGCCGACAGGTCCGGGGTGTTCGCTGAGTGCCTTTCTCGCTACGGAGGCGCGGTCGAGCGCAGTGAGCATGAGCGCTACGGCGTGCTTGCAATCGGTGAGCACGGGGCAGGTGCAGCGGGCGGTGAAGGTTGCGGAGCCGCTGACGGCGGGGAAGAAGCGAATGGTCACTTCGTAGGGGATGATGGTGCTTCCGTTGACAAGCCCGGTGAGGGTGCTGTTGTCTTCGTCGTAGCTGTAGCGGATGACTTCGCGGTTGCGCTGGTAGGCGACACCGCGCTGGTAGGTGCGGTGCCCGACCTGGCGAATGATCTGCGGTACGGTGACGGGAATTTCGGGGAAGGGGTTGTTGGCGCTCACCAGCTCATTATCGCGTATCGTGCGGGTTTGCGCCTTGTCGCCGGTCATGTGCTGGCGGCTGTCGGGTAGGCTACCGGGCTGGCTGCCGAGCTGGTTGCCGAGGCGACTATTGAGCGGTGGTTTGGGGCGTATTTCGTATTTTCGTCGGGGGAGTTTTTAACGCCTAAAAACAGCGGTATTCACATAAGATATTCCGCGCAGTATCAAAAATTCTCGCCATTTAAAACGTTTCCACAAGCCAAAACGCCAATAACCTAAATCTCTTTCAGAAAACGCTTTACTTAACTTGAGAAAATGCTGTAAGCTAAACCCAGCTTCAAGAGTTTCGACTGATAAGCTCCGACTATGGTCGAACGCCAACCCCATGTTCACGGGTGGCTCGGATGACGAAGCGGTTTGTATTCACCACCGGAATAACCGGTGGTAATTGGTACAGACAAGAGCAACGCGAAAGGATCGCGCCACTCACGGCGCAGGTTGTCACATGTACAACGGCTCTGCAACCGAAGCAGCAATCTCTCTGAACCCCTCCCGCTCCTACCAGGAAAGCCTGCGTGCCGCAGCTGTCCCCGCGCGAGGTGGATACACCGCAGTCAGCATTGACGATTACTCCCGCATTTCTTCTAAGCGTGACGAGTTCCTGAACTTCCTTCTTCTGCCCAACCCCGAGGGCATCCCCGCTATTGAGTACGCCGGTCTGCGCGTAGCGTAGCATTAGGGGTATGAATTTCTCCGGTATGCTCCTGGACTCCGACGTTCTTGCGGAGATCCGTAAGGCGGATCCAGACCCCGCCGTGGTCGCTTTTCTGCGCCGCCGCTCGTTCCGACACATGTACATTTCTGTGCTGAGTATTGGTGAGCTGAAGGGCCTGTACCCCTACCCGGAAACTGATCGCTGGATTACCGAACTTCTTGAGCGCTTTGGCGACCACGTTATTAATGTGGATGCGCGCGTGAGCCTCGAGTGGGCTGGCCGTCAGGCGCCGCGCGGCGTGCACGCCGTGGGTCGTGACGATGCCGGTCCGCTGCCTACCGCCGCCCTGGAGGGTCTGATGGCGGCGAGCGCGAGCGCTTATGATTTGGAGCTGATTTCTTCTAAGGCGCAGATGTACCGCGCCTGGGGTGTTCAGGCTTCCAACCCGTGGACTGAGGATTAAAACTTTGCCGGATGCGCCTCCACGCGTGCGCGTCTGTGTGCATCCCTGTGTGAATAGTTGTGAGAACCCGCTTTCGAGTGTTAATCGGAGGCGGGTTTCGTCGTTAATTCGTGGCATGATTGAAGGACGATGAAAAGCACCTCACCTATCTCGCGTTATTCCATGCCCATGCCTCTGTGGCTTCAGGGTGTTGTTGAGCTAATTGTTACTGCCCTGTTCTCTGCTGTTGCAGTGTTTGCGGCGATGTCTGCCGTGTGGGCGACCAAGGGTTTTGGCGACATGGAGTTCTCCTCCGTGGCCGCCATGTCGGCGCACCTGTGGCTTCTGATTCACGGTGTTCCCCTGGATCTTGCGGCTGCTTTTGGTGCTTCTGCCGGCACGATGACGCTGGTGCCGCTGGGTTTGAGTATTCTGCCTCTGCTGCTCTGTTATCGTTCGGGTCGTCGCCTGGCGCGCGCCTCGTATGAGGGTGAGTTTTTGATTCCGGTGCTGTCCGGTTCGGTGACTTATGCGCTGATTAGTTCGGCGATGTACGGTTGGGCGAGCCCGCATCCGCAGCCTCTTCAGGCGTTGAATGCTGCCCTGGTGCCTTTGGGTATTGTGGTGGCTGGTCTGATGTGGGGCGGCTACCGTGAGGCGCGTTCGCTCTCGCGCATGGTGGGTGTTGATACTGCGGAGCAGATTTCGCAGATGAGTCAGTATTCGCGTTGGGCAGGTTCGTACGCCTGGGCTGTGGTGCGTGCTGCGGTGGTTGCTTTTGTGGCGCTGATTGGTCTGGGCGCGGTGCTTTTGGGTATCGGTATTTTGGCGGGCTGGTCGCAGATTGTTGCCACCTACCAGGAACTGCATGCGGGTGCTGTGGGTGATACTGCGGTGACTCTGCTGCAGCTGGGTTTCTTGCCGAACCTGGTGATTTATGCAATTGCGTGGTCGACCGGTGCCGGTTTCTCCTTTGGTGCGGGTACCTCTGTTGGTTTGACCAGTAGCGATGCTGGTACTTTGCCGATGCTTCCGATTCTGGGTGCTGTGCCCGAGTCGATGGGCACGTTCGGCCTGGTGGGTCTGCTGGTGCCGCTGGGTGCCGGTGCGATTGCTGGCTGGTGGTTCTTGCGTGAGGGTGAGGATCACCTGGATGAGTGGGTTGCTCTGAAGGTTCCGTTCCGCCCGCTGTCTGCGCTGATTTCTGCCGTGGCGCTGGGTGTGGTGACCGGTATTTTGACGTCGTTTGGTGCCCTGTGGCTGGGCTGGATTTCGTACGGTTCTCTGGGTATTGGTCGTTTTACGGAGGTTGGCGCTGAGCCGCTGACTTTCGCGGCGCATACCGCGTTGACGGTGGGTGCCGGCGTGACGTTCGGTATGCTGCTGAGCCGCGCCCTGGTGCCGGATAGCAGCCGTGAGCTGCCTCGTTTTGCGGATGAGCGCCCGAACCTGGGTGAGCGTCTGATGAGTTTTACTGCCTCGACCCGTGAGCGTTTTGCGCAGAGCCGCGAGCGTTTTGCACAGCATCGTGAGCAGCGTGCGCAGGAGCGTGCCCAGGAACGGGCAGAGCGTGCGGAGCGTGAGGCTGAGGAAGCCGCAGCACGTGAAGCTGAGGAAGCTGCAGAGCGTGAGGCTGAGGAGGCGGCACGCGCGCAGACTTCCGAGCACGTTGTTGAGGTCGAGCAGTCCGTGGCGTCTGAGCAGTCTGTTGTGTCTGAGGTGGCGACCGGTCATGTCCCGGTGCATCCGCAGGAGCCTGTGGTTGCCGTCCCCGTGGAGGCGACCGAGCAGCTGGCGCAGCGTGCGGCGGCGGACGCTTTCGCCGAGATTATTGCAGAGCGCGAAGTGTCGGCTGAAGAGCCTGTAGCAGCGGAACCTGCTGTGGACGTTGCTCAGGAGTCTGTCTCCGAAGAGGCTGCTGCTGAAGAGAGCCCTGTTGAAGAGAGCCTTGTTGAAAAGAGCTCTGCTGAGGAGTACGAGCCGATTGAGGCCGTTCAGCAGGTCGATTACCTGCACTCCACCTCCGTACAGGTTGAGGATGTTGCCGAGCCTGCCTCCAACGAGCGCGCTACGTACGAACACCCTGCGTATGAGCCCGCCGCGTACGCTCACGACCCCTCCGATGAGGAGACCCGCGAGCTGGTTCAGGAGCCCGTCTACGAGGCTGTTGAACCTGTGGAGCGTGAGCGCGCTGTCGATGAGTCCGCAGAACAGGTACCGCGCTCGAAGGGCCGCGCGAGCCGCATCATGGCGTACTTCGGTTTTGGCCTTGAACAGCCTGCCGCAGGGCAGGGTGACGCAGTGCAGGATGGCTCAGCCGATGCCGCCCGCACTGAATCTGCCGCGCAGGATTCCGCGCAGAGCCGTGCCAGCGACCGCGCGCATGAGCGTGAGCAGAAGCGCGAAGCGAAGCGGGCGGCTAAGGCGGCACGTAAGAAGCAGAAGAAGGATTCAGAGCGCGACTTTGTGGATCGCGAGCTGGATGTCCTCTCCGCTGATCAGGCGATGAAGCGTATCTTTGAGGTTCGTAGCCAGACCGGTGTGCTTCCGCTGGTGACCGATGAGGCCTCTACCGTGGAGCTGCCCCCCCTGGGTGTCAGCTCCTCGAAGTCCCATGGTTCTAGTGCCCAGGGTTCTACCGCGCGCACGAAAAACTAGCGCACTACATTCTTAGCGAGCGGATGAAGAGCTAGAGCTGGACGCGCCGGTGAGCTTGTCCATCGTGCCCTGGAACTTCTGGTCGCAGGTGTACATGTCGGTCTGAGTCAGCGCGGCGGCGCGGCACTCACGGTACTCCTGCGCGCCGGGCATGAAGGCAAGACCGATGCCGCCGAGCAGGGTCATAGCACCGTAGATAATGCTGACGCCCGCTGCAATGTAGAAGAACCAGGGACCGCGGTAGACTGCGGTGCGCACGATCGCAATAATGCTCAGGGTGATGCCGGCGAGTGCGAAGAGGAAGAGCGCTAGGAACAGCGGCATCGTGGAGAGCACGAAGGAAGACGCCGCAAAAATCACCAGCGCGGCAACGATTAGCATGAGCGAGGTGCGAATATTCGCTTTCTGCTGTTCGATGGGGTCGATGGGCTTGCGCGGCTTCTTGCCCTGAGGTCCCCGAGGCTGCGGCATCATGTTCTGGGGTGCCTGCTGCGGCGCTCGCGGCGGAACCTGCTGGTTCTGCGGTGTGCCGTTGTTCGGGGTGGGCTGCTGCGGGGTATCGTTCGGTGCGTTGTTCGGGTTGTTCTGCGGGGGAGTAGACATACCAGATCGGAAGAGC
>OGGM01000433.1_pt1 | contig 31534 bp, 10 predicted proteins | sample 1571251 | NCBI WGS metagenome assembly OGGM01 (sample SAMEA2582076, study PRJEB24529) | metagenome | biome: Human gut stool | place: China | collected 2011 | reverse complement strand
GGAACCTATGTATGTGCTTTGTTAGGAATAGAACAGGCGTGTACTAATTTGTAGGAACCTATGTATGTGCTTTGTTAGGAATAGAACAGGCGTGTACTAATTTGTAGGCCCTATGTATGTGCCTTGTTAGAAATAGAACAGGTCTGTACTAATTTGAAGGCCCCTATGTATGTGCCTTGTTAGAAATAGAACAGGCCTGTACTAATTTGAAGGACCCTATGTATAGGTCTTGTTAGAAATAAAACAGGCCTGTTCTAATTTATAGAACCCTATGTATCTCTGTCGAATTATTAGTTTGCATCAATCTCTACGGTATTCTTCTGTAACCATTGCACCAATTCTGTATTTGTCATATTACCTGAGGCAACATCGATAATCATATTTTCTACGTCTTGTTGTGTTGCCATAATATCGAATCCATTAATAATTAAATATACATACATGCTATGCAATGCTGTTCGTTTATTTCCATCCGTAAAAGGATGATTGTTGGCTAAGCCATAACATAATTGTGCCGCTTTGTCGTAGATGGATGGGTATAGATCGTTTTCCATAAAGGTTTGAAAGGGGGTATAGACGGCTGATGCTAATAGGTTTTCATCGCGTACGCCTGGTGAAAGGATAAATGCATTTTCTAGTTGGGCGTGGAGCTCATAGATATCTTGTAAGGTGAATTGGATATTAGCTGTATTCATTTGTTCTCCAATGCTTTATATAGGTCATAATTACGCTTTAATACTTGTTGCGAGATGTCTTTAATACGCTTCGCTAGCCCTTTGTTGTTAGCACTTGTTATGATAGGTGTGTTGTGGAGTGCGGTGGAATCGGTATGGGGTGAAGAATTTTGTGCCATAGTTTGATCTCCTTTGATATATTTGACTTTTATATCTATTATATAGGGAATAAATCAATATAAACAATCTAATTTATAGTGAATATTTTAAAGGTTCAAATTTAATTATCTCTCATAAACCTAGAGTTTATCTATATTCTTATCGTATAAATCTGATTTGTCAAAATAAAAGTCAGAAAAAGTCAAAAATTTATACTTTGACCTATTGACTTTTTGACTTAATAAGATTATTATAATGACATAAGGTTAAAGAAACCTAGAAATAAAGCAAGAAATTAAAGAGACTTAAAAGGTCAAACAGATATACTTGTAGTGAAAAAGTGAGGTAATTTATATGAACAACAATTTCAATAACTTTGGTAGCGAATTTGGTAGCATGAATGATTTGTTTAATCAATTGATGAGTAATATGGGAGGTTATTCCACAGAAAACCGTCGTTATAAAATTAATGGTCGTGAAGTAACTCCTGAAGAGTTTGCTTATTATCGTCAAACAGGTCATTTGCCTACTAATGAAGAAATCCAAGCAGCACAAGCTGCAGCTCAACAAGGCAAAATGAAAAAGGATGGTATCCTTGCTCGTTTAGGTACGAACTTAACAGACGAAGCTCGTAATGGTAAGCTTGATCCTGTTATCGGTCGTAACAAAGAAATTCAAGAAACTGCTGAAATCTTAGCACGTCGTACAAAAAACAATCCAGTTCTAGTCGGCGATGCTGGTGTTGGTAAAACAGCTGTTGTAGAAGGCTTGGCACAAGCCATTGTAAATGGCGATGTTCCAGCAGCGATTAAAAATAAAGAAATCATTTCCATCGATATTTCCGGCTTGGAAGCTGGTACTCAATACCGTGGTTCCTTCGAAGAAAATATCCAAAACCTTATCAAAGAGGTTAAGGCTGCTGGTAATATCATCTTGTTCTTTGACGAAATCCATCAAATCTTGGGCGCTGGTTCCACAGGTGATGGTCAAGGCTCTAAAGGCTTAGCAGATATTTTAAAACCTGCTTTGTCCCGTGGTGAAATGACTGTTATCGGTGCTACTACACAAGATGAATACCGTAACACAATCATGAAAAACGCAGCACTTGCACGTCGTTTCAATGAAGTAAAAGTCAATGCCCCATCTGCAGAAGATACTTTCAAAATTCTACAAGGCATTCGTCCATTATACGAAGCGCATCATAACATTGAATTGCCAGATGCCGTTTTGAAAGCAGCTGTAGATTATTCCGTACAATACATTCCTCAACGTAGCTTGCCAGATAAAGCAATCGACTTGATCGATGTAACAGCAGCTCACTTAGCATCTCAACATCCTGTAACCGATATTAAAACATTGGAAGCAGATATTGCAGAAGCTAAAGCTAAACAAGAAGAGTTTGCTCAAAAAGAAGATTACGAATCCGCTATTAACGAAAAAATGCGTATTCAAAAATTACAAGAAGAAATCGACAAGCACACAGATAACCAAAAGGTTGTGGCTAAGGTTAACGATGTAGCCGAAGCAGTAGAACGTATGACTGGTATCCCTGTTTCTCAAATGGGTGCATCCGATATCGAACGCTTGAAAGATATGAAATCTCGTTTACAAGCTCATGTTATCGGTCAAGACAAAGCAGTAGAAGCTGTTTCTAAAGCAATTCGTCGTAACCGTGCAGGCTTTGACGAAGGTAACCGTCCAATCGGTAGCTTCTTATTCGTAGGTCCTACTGGTGTTGGTAAAACAGAATTGGCTAAACAATTAGCACTTGATATGTTTGGTAACAAAGATGCTATCATCCGCTTGGATATGTCCGAATACAGTGATCGCACAGCAGTTTCCAAATTGATTGGTGCTACAGCTGGTTATGTTGGTTACGAAGATAACTCCAATACATTGACTGAACGCGTTCGTCGTAATCCATATTCCATCGTATTGTTCGATGAAATCGAAAAAGCAGACCCTCAAGTTATTACATTACTTCTTCAAGTATTGGACGATGGTCGCTTAACAGATGGTCAAGGTAACACAGTAAACTTCAAGAATACTGTTATCATTGCTACATCCAATGCAGGTTTCGGTTATGGCAGCGACAATGACGATGAAAACAAAGTCGATGTAATGGACCGTATTGCTCCATTCTTCCGTCCTGAATTCTTGAATCGTTTCAATGCTGTTATTGAATTCAATCAATTGAGTAAAGAAGATTTGAAGGAAATCGTTGATTTGATGCTCGACCAAGTTAACAAAACTTTGGCTAAAAAACAAATTACCTTAGATGTAACTGACGCAGCTAAAGATTTGTTGATGGAACAAGGTTATGACAAAACAATGGGCGCTCGTCCATTACGTCGTGTTATTGAATCTGAAATTCGTGACAATGTAACTGATTACTACTTGGATCACATCGATGCGAAACACTTATTGGCTGATGTTGTAGATGGTCACATCGTGATCAGCGACAAGGATGCTGCTAACACATCCGATGCTAAATCCGATGATGACAAATCTGCAGACCACAGCAAACAAGCTGATGATGCTGCATCCAAGGATAATAAATAATCGGTAGGCTATTGACCCTTTCATTGAATCCCTTACAACTCTCTCCATATACACACATATAACAATAGTCCTATTGATTGTGAAAGCACTCGACATTACGTCGAGTGCTTTTTTGCGTTATTATATGAATTTTGTATACATGACAAAAATCATTGATAACGTATCAATATATTTTGTATAATCATGTTACTATATTCTATAGAATTTAAAAAAGAGATGAAGATATAAGGGACATTAGAATATAAGGAAAACCAAGCATATAAGAAAGATGAAGAACGAGAGGAGCATAGTGATGTCACATTATATAGATTTAAATAGCGATTTAGGTGAAAGTTTTGGCAATTATTCATTGGGCATGGATAGTGAGGTGTTAAATCACGTCACTAGTGCCAATGTGGCTTGTGGTTGGCATGCCGGGGATCCTCTAATCATGGAGGCCACCGTTAAGATGTGCAAGGAGAAGGGCGTAGCCGTAGGGGCTCATCCGGGATATCCTGATTTGATGGGCTTTGGACGCCGCAAGATGGCGGTCAGCCCTGATGAGGCACGGGCGTATATGATCTACCAACTCGGTGCGTTGCAAGGATTTTGCAATCAGTACGATGTAGAGTTGCAGCATATGAAATTACATGGTGCTTTTTATAACATGGCGTGTGTAACGCCGGAATTAGCTGATGCGGTATTAGATGGTTTACAAGCGGTGAATCCCAATGTTCGAGCCATGGTGCTCAGCGGTAGTTATATCGCTAAAGAGGCAGAGCGACGAGGTATTCCAGTGATACAAGAGGTCTTTGCAGACCGAGGCTATACAGAGGAAGGCACCTTGGTACCTCGTACGGAAGAGGGGGCTTTCATAAAAGACCCGCAAGAGGCATTAGAACGGGTGCTCATGATGATGCAAGAAGGCAAGGTCGTAACGAATACGGGTAAAACAATCGATATTGAAGCCGATTCCGTATGCGTTCATGGTGATAATCCAAAAGCGATAGCTTTCACAAAGTATATTCGTGAAGGCCTCACTAAGGCAGGTGTCGTGGTAGCGAATTTTCAGAATCGATAGATTACAATCGATTGTATAAGAATAGATAGAATCAGAATAGATAAAAGGAGTCAATATGAAACCGATTACAGGTAAAGCAAGTTTATCTGTCCTCTTAGGGGCAGCATTTTTGATGGCCACGTCGTCCATTGGGCCAGGATTTATGTTACAAACGGCGGCGTTTACAGGCCAGTTACAGGCAGATTTTGCGTTCGCCATTGTGGTGTCCGTTATTTTCTCTATCATTGCACAACTCAATGTGTGGACCATCATCGGCGTATCCCAAATGCGGGGCCAAGATATTGCGAATAAGGTATTGCCAGGGCTTGGTTACTTCGTAGCGTTCTTGATTTCCCTTGGGGGCCTTGCGTTTAATATCGGTAACATTGGGGGCGCGTCCATGGGGCTTAACATCGTGTTCGGTATCGATACGACGACGGCAGCGGCCATCAGTGGTATCTTGGGAATTTTATTATTTGCATCCCCTAAAATGGGCGGCGTTCTCGATAACACGGCGAAAGTGTTGGGCACAGTGATGCTCGTACTCATCGGTTATGTAGCGTTTTCTACTAATCCTCCTGTAGCAGAGGCCGCAACCCATGCCATCGTGCCAACCAATTACCCTTGGCTAGCTACGATTACCCTTATCGGCGGTACCGTAGGTGGGTACATTACATTCTCTGGCGGTCATCGTCTTATCGATGCTGGTATTACCGGTCAAGAACATTTGACAGATGTGCGCCGAGCAGCATTTATGGGTATGACTGTAGATGCGGTAGTTCGTATATTGCTATTCTTAGCGGTTCTTGGCGTTGTGTCCATGGGATATGTACTAGATCCTAAGGATCCAGCAGGTTCTGCGTTCTTACTTGGTGCTGGTGAAATCGGTCATAAATTATTCGGTATTGTATTCTTCTGCGCTGCGTTGACATCTGTTGTAGGCGCTGCCTATACATCGGTATCCTTCCTTAAAACCTTGTTCAAGGTGGTGGAACGGTATGAAAAATTGACCATCATGGCATTCATTTTCGTGTCCACATGCATTCTTATTTTTATCGGCAAACCGGCTACACTATTAATTGTGGCGGGCTCTGTGAATGGTTTGATCTTGCCTATTACCTTAGCCGTTATGCTATTAGCAACGCGTAAGACGAATATTGTAGGGGATTATAAGCACAATCCGATTCTATTCTATACTGGCTGGATTGTTGTGCTTGTGACTGCTTATATCGGCGTTACATCCTTGCAAGGTATTGCAAAATTATTAGGTTAGGGGGACATCATGAATCCCACAATTTCACCTGTTGGGGATAGTGCTATCTCCATCGAATTTGGTCAAGTTATTGATCCTAAGATTAATCAGCGTATCCGTCAGACTGTGGCGGGTATTGAAAGCCTCCATTTAGAGGGGCTTATTGAGATGGTGCCTACCTATTGTGCGCTTCTCATTCAGTATGATGCGCTGCGCTACACCTATGCTGAGCTGTGCCACATTCTTGAACCTATCTGTACGCAGCCTATCCAATCTGATGAAAGTGAACTCGTGACGGTCGTAGAAATACCGACCGTCTATGGTGGTGAATTTGGTCCAGACCTTGGATTTGTAGCATCCCATAATCACCTTACAGAGGCCGAAGTGGTGAGCATTCATAGCGGCACGGATTACCTCGTGTACATGATGGGCTTTATCCCCGGTTTTACCTATTTAGGTGGCATGGATCCGCGCATCGCTACGCCTCGTTTGTCCTCGCCTCGCACTCATATTCCGGCAGGGTCCGTAGGCATCGCGGGTGAGCAGACCGGCACCTATCCGTCGGATTCCCCTGGAGGATGGCAAATTATAGGACGCACGCCTCTGTCCATGTACGATGCTTCTCGTGAAGAGGCGGCTCTGCTTAAGGCGGGCGATTATGTGCGCTATGTTCCTGTTGATGAAAGTGCGTTCCACTGTATTAAGAAATTGGGCTCTTCCTTTAAGCCCGTTGTACATCATGTAAAGGTAGGTGACCTCCGTGGCGGTAAGTGAATATAAGAATGCGTCATTTGAGGTGGTTGCGCCTGGTATGATGACCACCGTGCAAGATGGAGGGCGCGTAGGCTTTCAACAATATGGTATGCCCGTGGCCGGTCCTATGGATGGTGAAAGCTATGCTATCGGACAAGCCCTTGTAGGAAATACGACACCAGTAGGTGCTTTGGAGTGTACCGTCCTCAGTCCTACGCTGAAGGTGAACGGTACATGCATTGTTGCTTTCACAGGCGCCGATATGAGGCCTACCATTAATGATGTTGAGGTGCCGCGGTACATTCCTTTTGTCTGTCATGACGGCGATGTCATCTCTGGCAGCTTTAGTCAATGTGGGGTGCGCATGTATATTTCCTTCGCCGGAGGTATTGATGTGCCTGAAATCAACGGTAGCGTAGCGACACATACAAAAGCGAAAATTGGCGGATTTGAGGGACGTCCCTTAGTGGCGGGCGACGAAGTGCGTTTAAAGGACTGCATACGTGAGACTATCATCTGCGATTATACTAGAGAATCAAATCATTTATTTAATACGGTTCTATTTAATCGGGGCGGCCGTGAATGCCATGAACCGCTGCGCGTTGTACTGGGCTCGCAAGCAAAGCACTTTACAGAAACAGGTATTCGCAATTTTAATAGTGAACTCTATACATTGACCATCCAATGCGACCGCATGGGATTTAGGTTAGATGGAGCCCCTGTTGAACACATCGACGGCGCCGATATCATCTCCGATGGCGCTGTATTTGGATCGATTCAAGTTCCATCTGATGGCAATCCCATTATACTCATGGCGGATCGACAAACGACGGGGGGCTATACGAAAATCGGCACCGTTATTACCGCCGATTTGCCTAGACTTAGCCAGTTGCCTATTGGGGATGGAATTACCTTTGATATTGTATCTGTGGAAGAGGCACAAGAGATGTATAGGGCATATATGCAAAATTTGCATAGCAAAATCAACTTGGCTTCCGCACAAAGTACATTTGTATTCTCTCTGAAAACAACAATATAATACGTAAAAAACGACTGATTTATAAGTTTACACATAATTTTGTATGTATATGTATTTTATGAAAGCCACTCCTTATAGTAAGGAGTGGCTTTTTTGCACATAAAGTATAAATCAATGTTAAATAATTTATCGGGTTACTTAAAAATATATCGATACATTTTCTTAAATAAAAATCTTCTATAAAAAAATGAGAATAAAATGAACCAATTTGGTATAGCTTAAGTTGTGTGAAATCAATAACGGATTGATAATGAGAATAGCAGAAATGCTATATATAATGAAAATACATACGATATGAATTAAAATACATAAAGAATTTATATAGAGCATAGTGAATACAAGCAAAAAATAGAAATAGATAAAATTCGAAATAGGAATTAAATATTCTTAATCCGTATAATTTATAATTGAGAAATATGAGGGGAGTATGATAAAATAATGAAATCAAATTCATAGTTTTTTAGAAGTTAATGGATTTTATTGCTCTATAAAGAGCTAAACTTCATTATGTTTTTGAAAATATATTTCATGTAGTTGAGAGGTTAGTTAGCAAAAAGGAACCGAAAATGAATAAAATCTTTAAAGTTATTTGGTCTAAGTCAAAACAATGCTATGTTGTAGTATCTGAATTGGCTAAGAATACAACAGGAAAAAAGAAAATTGTTGTGGCTAGTATTTTGGCAGCATTAGCAGTGAGTGTGAATGTCACGCAAGTTAATGCAGAAAAGTTCGGAAATAATAATGCTAAATCCGGTAGCATTGTTATTTGGGGAAATAAAGGGACTCCTGCATCCGGTTATCATGAAGATGGTATTGCTATTGGTCAAGCGGCTAATGTTACTGCTAATGGTGGCATTGCTATTGGTAGAGATGCTACAAGTGCACAAAATGCTGTAACTTTAGGATGGGGATCGAATGGTTCGGGCTATGGTGCGCTTGTTTTGGGGACGACTGCTGAACAATATAAAACGGGAGATGCTTCTAGAGTAGCGTCCGCGTCAGGAACATATGCTGTTTCTGTTGGTGCCGGTGCACAAGCGGGGCAAAACTATTCAATGGCATTTGGTACTAATACAACAGCTAATGGGGAATATGCTGTTGCTGTAGGGTATAAATCTAGTGCTTCAAGTGAGTCTGCTATTTCTATTGGTAAAGAATCCAAGGCCGAAGATCAAAATGCAATCGCAATTGGTATTGATTCCAATGCAAAAACTACGGACAGTATAGCAATTGGTAATACTGCAAAAGCGACTGGGGCGGTATCTACTGCTTTGGGTGCCCGTGCTGAAGCACTAGGAACTAGTGCTGTCGCTGTTGGTATAAATGCTAAAGCAAAAAAAGATCAAGCTACGGCGTTAGGTTTTAGTGCACAAGCAAATGAGAAGAATTCAGTTGCTCTTGGCTATGGTGCAACATCATCTAAAGAAAATGCAGTAGCTCTTGGTAGTGCTTCTACCACAACAACAAATGCAACAAGTCAAGGTTCCGTTGTTATTGGTGGTAAAACAATAACTTGGAGCGGGGCACCAACGGTAACAGGTACAGGAATGCAAGTTTCTGTTGGTTCTAGTGGAGCTGAACGTCAAATTAAGAACGTAGCAGCAGGTGAAGTATCAAAAACTAGTACTGATGCAATCAATGGTTCTCAATTGTATGCTGTAGCAGACGCGTTAAGAACAAAATATGTATCTATAAAATCTTCTGCAACTGGTACTGGTAGCAATGAAAATAATGATGGCGCTACTGGTGCTGATGCTATAGCAATCGGCCTAAATACATCTGCTACTAACTCTAATGCTACTGCAGTAGGTAAAGGGTCGGCAGCTACAGATAGTAATAGTACCGCTATTGGTACAGGGGCTCAAGCGACTGGTAGTTCGTCAGTTGCTTTAGGTGACAGTGCTAATGCATCTAGCAGTCAAGCGATTGCAATTGGTAAAAGTACAGTGGCTTCTCAGTATGATGCGGTTGCTATTGGTAATGGTTCTAATGCTACTGCAAGTTATACCTTAGCAACAAACGGGGGAACTGCAAGTGGTTTAATGTCCATTTCTGTAGGTCACAGTACAGAAGCTACCAAAGAAAATGCAGTTGCAGTGGGGTATAATTCAAAAGCAAACGGGGAATCTTCTGTTGCTATCAGTGGTGCTACTACAGCAGCTGCAAAGTCTATAGCGATTGGTACTGAAGCACAAGCTACAAAAGAAGGTTCCATTGCTCAGGGCTGGAAATCATTAGCATCGAGTAAGGGAACTGTAGCGATCGGTGGATCTACTGATGGTACTGAATTAGGGGCACAAGCTACAGATTTGTATGCATCTGCTTATGGTAATCAAGCTACCGCTTCCGGGCAATATTCTACAGCATTAGGTAATCAGTCTACAGCATCTCAAAGTCATGCAACTGCTGTAGGTCATCTTGCAAATGCTACAGCTGATTCTGCTGCTGCTATTGGTTATAATGCTCGTGCTCAAGGAACCTATGCGTTTGCTGCTGTAGGTGGTCAAGCTATTGGTGTGGATACGATTGCTATTGGTCGTGATTCAGTGGCTAGTACTATTGGCAGTATTGCACAAGGCAAGGGTGCTAATGCTCAAGGTGGTAGTAGCATTGCTATCGGTAGTGCTTATGGTCCTAACGCAGGTGCAGCTACTAATGGCGAAAATGCGATTGCTTTGGGTGCTGGGGCCTCCTCCTCTGCAAACAATGCGTTGGCACTCGGTCTTAATGCTAATTCGTCTGCCACTGATAGTATTGCAGTAGGTCTTAGATCTCAATCTAATGCGTTAAGCGGTGTTGCAATTGGTGCGGACTCTCAAGCTAATGTAGAAAAAGCTATTGCGCTCGGCGCTGGCTCTAAGGCTAATGTAGCATCTGGTGTTGCTGGTTATAATGCCAATACAGAAAATATTGCCCGTACAGATAAGTATTCTGGTCTAACTGGTGTAGCATTGAATAGTAACTTGGGAGCCCTATCAGTTGGTGTAACTGATGCTAACGGTGCTGCTACTAGCACACGACAAATTGTAGGTGTTGCAGCTGGTAAGGCCGATACTGATGCAGTTAACGTAGCACAATTGAAGAGCGTTAACCTAGCTTTCACAGGCAATTCTGGTAGTGGCGACGTTAATTTATCTAAGAGTAAATTAGCGGTTGAAGGTGGTACTGATTCTTTTATTACTACTACGGCTGCTAATAAGAAATTAGAAATTAAGACAACGCAAGGTACTTTGCAAAATACGTCTGGTACTGTATCTGTTAATGGTGCTAATGGCTTAGCAGTTGCTCAAAATGTAGCAGATGTTATCAATCAAGCTAATGCGGATCAAACCATTAAATACAAAGCTAATGGTACCGGTAATAATTCAGTTAAACTATCTGATGGTTTAAACTTTACAAATGGTACTACTACAACGGCAACAGTAGGGACAAATGGTCAAGTATCCTTTGATCTTAACACGGCGACACAGAAATCGATTACTGATTCTGCTACTGCTGTAGCACGTACGATTTCTCTTGGTGGAGATACAGGTACTACAACGGCTAAATCCTTATCTTCTGCTAATGTTAATTTTGGCATTAAGAGTGGTAGTCCTACATATCTTACAACTGTAGCGAATGGTAATGATGTAACATTGACTATCAATGAACAAGCCATTAAGAATGCGGCTAAGGATGCATCATCTTTCAAGGTGAAAGCTAATTCTACTGCTGCAGAAGATGTTAAGGGTGGCGATACAATTACTTTCAACAATGGTGATAATATCGCGATTACCCAAACAGGTAAGACCTTTAAAATTGCTACAGCTAAAAATGTAACATTTGATACAGCTACTATCGGTACTAATACAACTATCGGCTCTACAGGGGTTTCAACTAATAAAGTTACAGTAGGCAATATTTCTATTGATGGCACTGATGGTATTAATGCAGGTGGTAAGGCTATTAGTAATGTAGGCACTGGTCGTGTATCTAACAGCAGTACAGATGATGGTAATGTTGCTAACATTGGTGATGTTAAGGCAATCGCTAATGATGCTGTATCTAATTTGTCTACAAGTCTTGGAGTTACAGATGGTACGAATAGTGGTACTGTTAACTTAAAGAACCAAAGTTTAAAAGTTGTTGGTACAGGTGTTGCAAAAGCAACTGTGAATGGTCAAACAATTACAGTTGATGTAGCAAAAGGTACAATAGCAGCTAATCCGACAACTGGTGCATTAACAGGCACTGCTGGTGTTGTTGATGCTAATGATATGGCTACGGCTGTTAATACAGCGATTACAAAAGCTGTAGATACTGCTACTGGCACACAAAAACTTGATGTTTCCGCAGGTGGTACAGATAGTTCTGTTAATCTTAAAACTCAAAAATTAACGGTAGCCGGTACAGGTGCTGCGACAGCGTCTTTGACTGGTCAAACGATTACTGTTAATGTGGCGGAAGGTACATTAACATCAAATGCTGCGGATGGATCAGCTACTGCAACTGCAGGTGTGGCAAAGGCTGTAGATGTAGCCGCAGCGATTAATACTGCTAATACAGCATTAGGTAATAAAATTACGGCAGCTACACAATCTTTATCTACATTAGGTGACAATAAATTTAAATTAACGGCAGATTCAACCTCAACAACAGGTCAAGCACTTAATCAATCTGGTGGCCTATCCTTTAAGATTGCTGGGGATGGTGCTTTAGTATCTACGAAGGCAACAACAGCAGATACTATTCAAGTATCTGTTAAAAAAGGTACATTATCTACAAATACAGATGGTACAATTAATAAAGCTGCAGATGGCGTAGTAACAGCAGATAACATGAAGACTGTTGTGAATGATGCGATTACAAAAGCGGTTACATCTGCTAAAGATGGTTCTGCATGGAATATTTCTACTAATGGTGGTACAGCTACAAAAGTATCTGGTGGTAATACGGTTGATCTCATTAATGGTGACAACATCGAGATTACACAAGATGGTACAGATGGTAAGAAGATTACGGTTAAGACGAAAAAAGATCTTACATTAGATTCTGTAACTGCAGCCAATACTGTAAAAGTAGGTTCTGGTACTAACCTTATTACCTTGGATGGTGCAACAGGTGGAGTGAGTGGTAATACATTTACAGCTGGTAATGCATCTATGAATACGACTGGATTCCGTTTAACAGGTGGTCCATCTGTGACAACAACAGGTATCGATGCGGGTAATAAAGTGATTACCAATGTTGCTAGTGGTGGTACGACTTCTACGAATGCTGCGAATATTGGAGATGTAAATGATAAGGTTACTAGTGCGATTAATAATTTGACTACTAACTTGACTAAGAATACAAGTATTAGTTACACAGCAAACAACGATACTCCAGTTAAAACTGTATCCTTAAACGATGGTTTCAAATTCACTAATGGTACATTAACAACTGCAGAAGTAGCAGCTGGTGGCGTTGTGAAGTTCAATGTTACTCAAGGTACATTGTCTACGGATACCAATGGTACTGTATCTGCTGGCACAACTGGCGTGGCAACAACGAGTGATGTAGCAAGTGCTGTTAATAGTGCGGTGACTGCGGCTGTTACCAATGCGACAGGAAATCAAAAATTAGATATCTCCGCAGGTGGTACAGATAGTTCTGTTAACCTTAAAACACAAAAATTAACGGTAACTGGTACCGGTGCTGCTACAACTAGTGTGGCTGGTCAAACGATTACTGTTAATGTAGCAGAAGGTACATTCACTAATAAGTCAGATGGTACAACTACAGCTACAGCTGGTGTAGCTAAAGCCGCTGATGTAGCCACAGCAATTAATAATGCTAATACAGCATTAAGTCAAAAAATTACTGATGCAACTACCTCGTTGGGCACATTAGGTAATAATACATTCACATTAAAAGCGGATTCTACAGATACTACGGCTCAAGCTCTTAATAAGTCTGGTGGTCTAGTATTTAAAGTAGCCGGTGATGGTGACTTAGTAACTACGAAGGCAACAACAGCAGATACTGTTCAAGTATCTGTAAAAAAAGGTACATTATCTACAAATACAGATGGTACAATTAATAAAGCTGTAGATGGCGTAGTAACAGCAGATAACATGACGACCGTTGTGAATGATGCGATTACAAAAGCAGTTACATCTGCTAAAGATGGTTCTGCATGGAATATTTCTACTAATGGTGGTACAGCTACAAAAGTATCTGGTGGTAATACGGTTGATCTCATTAATGGTGACAACATCGAGATTACACAAGATGGTACAGATGGTAAGAAGATTACGGTTAAGACGAAAAAAGATCTTACATTAGATTCTGTAACTGCAGCCAATACTGTAAAAGTAGGTTCTGGTACTAACCTTATTACCTTGGATGGTGCAACAGGTGGAGTGAGTGGTAATACATTTACAGCTGGTAATGCATCTATGAATACGACTGGATTCCGTTTAACAGGTGGTCCATCTGTGACAACAACAGGTATCGATGCGGGTAATAAAGTGATTACCAATGTTGCTAGTGGTGGTACGACTTCTACGAATGCTGCGAATATTGGAGATGTAAATGATAAGGTTACTAGTGCGATTAATAATTTGACTACTAACTTGACTAAGAATACAAGTATTAGCTACACAGCAAATACCGCTACTCCAGGTCAAACTGTATCCTTAAAAGATGGCTTTAACTTCTCTAATGGTACATTAACAACTGCAGAAGTAGCAGCTGGTGGTGTTGTGAAGTTCAATGTAACACAAGGTTCTTTGTCTACTGATAGCAATGGTAATATCACAAATACAGCAGGTGTAGCTACAACAGACGATGTAAAAAATGCTGTTAATACCGCAATTAATAAAGCGGTTACTAATTCAAGTGCAGCGGTCAATACACTAGGTGCGAATACATTCACTTTAAAAGCTGATTCTACGGATACAACAGCTCAAGCGCTTAATAAGTCTGGTGGTCTAGCATTTAAAGTAGCAGGTGATGGTGACTTAGTATCCACAAGTGCCACTACGGATACTGTAAAAGTAACTGTTAAAAAAGGTACATTGACGACAGATAGCAATGGTAATATCACAAACACAGCAGGTGTAGCTACAACAGATGATGTAAAAAATGCTGTTAGTACTGCGATTAATACGGCTGTTACTAAAGCGACAGGTGCTCAAGTACTTAATATTACAGATGGCAATAATAATGGTTCTATTAACCTTAAAAATGACGCATTGAAGGTTGTAGGTACAGATGGTGTTACTACTGAAGTGAATGGTAAAACTATTACTGTAGGTTTAGATACAGCTACTAAGGATAAGATTAACAATGCTAGCACAGCAACGAATAAAAATATTTCTCTTGCTGCAGATACAGGTAATACATCTAGTCAATCCTTAAAAGATGGTGATGTATCCTTCGCAGTGAAAGGTACTACTGGGGATTATATCTCCACAAATATGAATGGTAGCACTGTAGAGATTTCTACAAAACGTGCAACCATCGATAGTAATGCCACAACAGGTGAAGCTTCCGTAACTGGAAATGATGGCCTTGCGACTGCGAAAAATGTAGCGGCTGCTATTAATGCGGCGACTGCAAAAGCAGTATCTCAATCTGCATGGAAACTTGCTGCAGATGGTACGACCGGTACAGAAACGATTTCCGGTGGTGACACTGTTAACTTTAAAGCTGGATCTAACATGGAAGTATTACGTACTGGCAAGGATATTACCTATAAGACAAAAGACAATGTTGCTTTCACAACGGTAACAGCTGGTACAGGCGCTAATGAGGTTAAATTAGACGGCAATACTGGCACGGTAACTGCTAAGGATATCACTGCTACGGGCGATGTAAATGCTAAAAATGTAACTACAACTGGCAATGTGACTGCCGCTGGTACTGTGAAAGGTGACACTGTTCAAGGTAATACTGTGAAAGCTGGCAATGTGACAATTACAGGTGGCACAACAAATACCATTACAGGCCTATCCAACACAACATGGAGTGGTACTACAACCACACCAACTCGTGCGGCTACAGAAGGTCAATTGCAAGACGCTATTAGTCAAGTAAATACTGCAGTTGGCAATACAGCATTAACTTTCAAAGGCGATAGCAATCCTGCACAATCTATGACATTGCAAGGTAATACATTTGCTATTACTGGCGATACGATGATTAAGACGTCGACAAATACTAATGGTATTGGTTTGTCCCTTGATACATCGAAGGTGACTATTGCTTATGCTGCGAATGGCACAAATAGTCAAACTACGAGCCTTGCAAGCGGATTTAATTTCTCTGATGGTGATCATACAAAAGCAACTGTAGATTCGAATGGCGTAGTGAAATACAATGCTAAAACATCGACTATTTCTGTCGCAAATGGTCATGCTGCGGCTAGTGGCAATGATCTCGCAACTGCAGATAATGTGGCCGATGCGATTAATCAAATGACGCAAAATAATGCGGGGAACACAACGCAACTTCGTCAAGAAATTAGCAAGGTTGCTACCGAAACCCAACGCGTGGGTGCTCATGCGGCTGCGATGGCGGCGTTGAAACCAATTCAATACGATCCATTGGCTCCGACACAGATCATGGCTGGCGTAGGTAACTATCGTGGTGAAAGCGCAGCAGCTTTAGGTATCGCACACTATACAAATGACAATACTATGTTTAACGTAGGCGTGTCTGTTGGTGGCAACCATAATATGATTAATGCGGGCGTAACTCACAAATTTGGCATTAGTGCTGAAAAGAAAAATATTCCTGATCGTTATAAAGCGGGCCCTATTAGCTCCATTTATGTAATGCAAGATGAAATGACTCAATTGCGTTCTGAAAATGAAGCGTACAAGGCTAAGCTTGATAAACAACAATCTGAAATCGATGCATTGAAAGCAGCTGTTGATCAATTGCTTGCTTCTAAAGCATAATTTTAGGTGCATACACAATTTATACATTTGCATATCTTCATGTATGAATATGTATATGGTGAAAGCCACCACTCGTTATGAGTGGTGGCTTTTTTTGCGCTTAAACCTATCTGTCTTATTAAAAGATTATCCTAAATATAAAATTAATTAGAAAATACACTTTAAAAATAAAATATTGAATTAAATAATAAACACGAGATGAAAAATACGCATATGGAAATTAAATAGAAATATTTTTGGAATACAAGTTAACAATTCGATTGTATAATCATTCATAAATATTTATCCAAAAAGATAAAAATATACATAGATAAATATAAAAGAAATAGATTAAATCTATATCCTTTTGATTTTTGAAAATGTTTGATTTGCAATTAAATATTCGTATAATGCATCAAATTCCATTGTTTGATATAGATAAAATATGATAAAATTATGAAATGAGCTTTAAAATATAATGGGTATATTTTGAGGCATAACGAAATACAAATACTAGAAAATAATTTATATAAGATATGGTTTTGAGAGATAGTTAGTAAAAGGAAAACGAATGAACAAGATTTTTAAAGTAATTTGGTCTAAGTCAAAACAGTGCTACATCGTAGTATCTGAAATTGCAAAGAACAAAACAGGTAAAAAGAAAATCGTAGTGGCCGGGATATTTGCGGCGTTGGCGATGGTTAATGGCGTACAGGACAGTCAAGCTATAAATGGTAGTGGGGCTAGAACAGGCTGGAACTCTAATGGTGTAGGATTCCATCCTACACAAGGTTTAGTTGTAGGACCTAATATGAATGATAATACTACAATAGCGAATGGTAACGTAGCGACTGTTGCTATAGGTGCACATAGTAATGCTTCAGGATCCTCCTCTGTTGCTATAGGTGGTGCAGTCGTTAATGGTGCTGGTGCTATTGGTCTTGGTTGGTCTACGGCAACTGGGGATAATTCAGTTGCGTTAGGTGGCACCGGTTCGACAAATGCAAATGGCAATAATGCTTTTGCGGCAAGTGGTGGTAATGCTAGTGGTGAAAGTGCTATTGCTATTGGTTCTAGTGCAATTGCCGGTGGCCGTGGTGGCGTTGCTGTTGGTTGGAGTGCAGAAAGCGCAGTGAATGCTGTAGGCATAGGGTTTAATGCGAAGGCAAAAGCAAATAATACTGTTGCTATTGGTGTTCAAGCAAATAATGATAATAGTATTGGTGATAACTCTTCCAGTGTATCTATCGGTGTTAAAACTCGAGCTAGAGAAGTAGGCTCTATGGCAATGGGGGTTAGTGCTGATGCATCGGGGAAATACTCTATTGCCTTAGGTAGTGGAGATGTATCTGGAGATTATACAGCTACAGTTAATTATCCCAAAGCGACTGGAGAAAAGGCTATTGCTATTGGGTATAATTCTAATAGTAGCAATGAGCGGGCGACTGCCATCGGTGCAGGTGCAACTGCAAGTGGAACAGATTCCTTTGCAGGTGTTTCAGGCGCAGCTGGTGGGAATTCATCTATTGCTATTGGTAAAGGTGCTAGCATAACTGCTCCGACTGCAGGAACTACTTTTGGTGGGCAAGACTCTATTGCTATGGGGACAGGAGCATCTGCTAATCAGCATTCGTCGGTTACTATAGGGGCTGGATCCACTAGTGATGGTGTTCGCAATATTACTATCGGCCCTAAAGCTAGTGCATCCGGAGTTGATTCTATCGCTATAGGTAATGGTGGTGTCGGTGGCGACAAAAATAATACTGGTGTCGGTGGAAACGGAAACACTTATACTATAAATGTTAATGACATTAGTACAAATGTCTATTATGGTACTAAGAGTGTAGATGATGGATCTATTGCTTTTGGTAATCGTGCAAATGCAGCTAAAGGCGGTTTGGCTATTGGTACTGTATCTATTGCTGATGGTGGTATTGCAGTAGGGCAAAGTGTTTTGAGTAAAAATGGTGTTGCCATAGGTAGTGCTGTATCGGCTACTGCTGCGAATGCAGTAGCAATGGGTAGTAAAGCAGAAGCATCAAGTGTAGGTGCTGTTGCGATTGGTGGTTATAGTGCTACAGATAAGACGAAAGCACAAGGTAATAATGCCCTTGCTATAGGTGCAAGTGCTGTTACAAATGGTAATGAGACTATTGCGATTGGTAAAAGTGCTAACGCAAGTAATGCAAATGCAGTTGCAGTTGGTAAAAATGCTAAGGCATCAATCGCTAATTCTGTAGCTATTGGTAGTGATTCTACTACTGATACAAATGCAACAAGTCAGGCGAATACAACTATTAACGGCATTACTTATAATTTTGCTGGTGCAACCTCTGATACAGGAATGCAAGTTTCTGTTGGTGCAGTAGGAAAAGAACGTCAAATTAAAAACGTAGCAGCAGGTGAAGTATCTGCTACAAGTACAGATGCCATTAATGGTTCTCAACTATTTGCAGTGGCTAGCCAAATTAAACCTATTAATTATTTTTCTGTAAAATCATCAGCTGTTGGTAATAAAAATAATGATGGTGCTACAGGCACTGATGCTATTGCAATTGGTCCAGGTGCTCAATCATCCGGTAATAATGGTGTTTCTTTAGGGAATGGCTCTCAAGCTAATGCTGAATCTGTAGTATCTATTGGTTATCAATCAAATTATGGAGCTCAAAATAATTCTAAATCAATAGGAATTGGTTGGGCTGCAGGGTTTCAATCTAATGGAACAGAAAATATTGGTATTGGCACAGATGCGGGACGTAAATTAACGGGTAGCAATAATGTTAGTATTGGTAAAAGTGCTGGCCTAGGTGATGTATACACTAGTGGATCCGTCTTACTAGGCCAAAGTACTACTATTATTAATAGTACAGATAAGTCTAAGATTAATGATGTAGTGGCTATTGGTAATGGCGCACAAGGTGGCGCTGCCTCGTCTGTTGCAATAGGTAAAGGTGCCAAAGCATTAGGTTTCTCTACTATTGCAATCGGTGAAAATAGTAATGCTAAAGTAAAGGTTGGTTCGGCGCCTAGTGTTGCTATAGGGCGCAATACTATTGCAAATGGTGATTATGCAGTTGCTCTTGGTGGGGGTGATAACTCTGGTCAATTCCAAGGGGCTAAGGCAGCTGGTGTAGGTACTACTGCTATCGGAGCGGCAACAGTGACCAAGGATAATACTAATTTCCAAACCGCAGTTGGTTTTGGGGCTACAACTGATGCGACTGATGCGAGTGCATTTGGCCATCAGGCAGCTGCTATGGCTAAAAATGCGACCGCATTAGGATCTGCTGCCTCTGCAACAGCAGAAAATGCTACGGCTCTTGGAACCGGTGCTATTGCTCAGGTAAAAGATGGTGTTGCAATAGGCTCTGGTTCTAAGGCCACTGTTGATAAAGGTGTTAAGGGATACGATCCGAATGATGGTCGTACTAATAAGTATGGTGGATTAACTAATAATATACTTACCAGCACAAATGCAGCTGTATCCGTTGGTGAAGGTGCTAGTGTAACTCGTCAAATTACTGGTGTAGCAGCAGGTACAAGCAATACAGATGCGGTCAATGTGGCTCAATTAAAGAGCGTAAACCTTGCTTTCAGTGGTAATAGTGGCAATAATGATGTGAACCTTGCTAATGGTACATTGGCTATTAAAGGGGATACTACCTACATTACAACGACAGCAAATAAAGATGGTATTACCATTGCTGGTAAAACTCAAGATATTACTGTTAATACGAATGGAGTAGCATCAGCCAATAAAGGTATGGCTGATGCAAAAAACGTAGCGCAGTCTATTAATGATGCTATTTCTAAAAATGCATATACATGGACGGTATCTGCTAATGGTGATGCTGGTGAAAGCGTAGCAAAAGGCAATAAGGTAGACTTCAATGGTGATTCTTCTAATATTACTGTTGAACGTGCAGGTAAGAAGATTACTACCAAATTAAATAAAGATATTACTGTAGATTCTGTGAAAGCTAATAATAAGGTATCTGTAGGTGCCACAACTAAACAGCTTGTATTAGATGGTACAACAGGTGTAATGACGGCTGGTATTGGCACTAATGCAATTAAATTAGATGGGACCTCTGCAACTATTACGGCTGGTTCCGGTAATAATGCGATTAGCTTAAATGGAACCAATGCACAGGCAGCATTCGGCACTGGAACCAACGCGGTTTCTATCAATGGTAAAACCGGTGCAGTGACAGGTCAAACTTTCACAGCCGGCAATACGACAATTAATACTACTGGTTTAACAAGTGGTACTGGTTCAAGTGCTGTTTCATTTGGTACAAATGGAATTAGTGCAGGTAATCAAGCCATTAATAATGTAGCCACTGGTGGTAGTACAGATAGTAATGCGGCTAATATTGGAGATGTTAAACGTTATGTATCAGGTGCAACGCTTAACCTGACAGATGGAGCCAATAATAAAGGCTCTGTTCAGCTTGGTGGTCAATCACTCAAGGTGTCAAGTGGTACGGGAATCAATGCTACTGTAAGCGGACAAACTGTTAATATTGGTTTAACAACAGATGCTCAAAATACCATTTCAAATGGTATTGGATTATTAGGTAATGTTGGTAATACTGGTATAAAACAGCTAAAGGATGGAAATGCTACTTTTGATATCAAAGGTGATGGATCTGTAGTAAAGACAACTGCATCTAGTTCTGGTGTAACTATTGCGGTTGATACAGATAAATTAGCGGCTAATACCAATTTGGCATATACAGCCAATAGTGCATCTCCAGCTAAGACGGTTTCTTTATCGAAAGGTCTAAATTTTGTTAATGGTAGCAATACTATTGCAATTGTAAATGACGATGGCAAAGTATCCTTTGACCTAAATGCAGCTACTAAGAACCAAATCAATACTAATACTACTGGCGTTGCTGCTAATAAAGCTAATATTGCTACAAATGCTGCAGATATAGCCACTAATAAAAATAAGATTGCTGCAAATACAACAGATATTGCTACCAATAAAGGTAAAATTGCAACTAATACAACTAATATTGCAGCAAATACAACAGCACTTGCTCGGAATATTTCCCTTGGTGCCGATTCTGGGACAAAATCTAGCCAGTCTTTATCTACCGCAGATGTAGCCTTCAATGTGAAGGGGGCTACTGGTGATTTCATTTCTACTAAGATGAATGGCAATACTGTAGAAGTATCTACTAAGCGTGCCCAAATAGATAGTGATGCTAATAGTGGTGCAGCCTCTGTAACAGGTGCTGATGGCTTGGCAACTGCTAAAAATGTGGCAGATGCTATTAATAATGCTGTTACAAAGAGTGCTTATGAATGGAAATTATCTGCTAATGGCGAAGCCACTACTGCAACTGTAGGCAAAGGTGATACCGTAGACTTCACAGGTGGTAGTAATATTACAGTTGAGCGTGATAATAAGAATATCTCTGTAAAGCTAAATAAAAACCTTACTAATTTATCCTCTGTATCGATTGGCAATAATATAGGTGAAACCATTAAATTAGATGGTAGTAATGGTGGTATAACAGCAGATCATGCTGACTTTAAAGATAATACTGGCGCAGGAACCTCTATTGATAGCTCCGGTATTAAAATTAATAATGGAATTGCTGATTTAACCCACATCGGGATGGGTAGTATTTCGTTAGATAATGGGAGTGGCGGTAATACTGTTGTTACTAGTTCTAGCGTGTCACTTACTGATGGTTCCAATTTGTCTGAATATAATGCCAAAGGAATTGCCTTTGGTGATGCCACAGGAACTAATACAGCACAGTTTGGGTTAGAAGGTATTAGTGCAGCAAATCAACAAATTAAAGATGTGGCAACTGGTACAGCTGATACAGATGCAGTTAATGTTAAACAGTTAAAAGATACTGTGGGAGAGCAAAAACTTAATATTTCTGACGGTACAAAAGATAGTTCCGTAGCTCTAAAAAATCAAACATTAACAGTTACAGGCACGGGTGCTGCAAAAGCAACTGTTAATGGTCAAACAATTACTATTGATGTAGCAGAAGGTACATTAACACCTAATACAACGAATGGCACTGTAACGGCTACTACCGGTGTAGCTAAAGCCACAGAGGTTGCTGCAGCAATTAACAATACAAATACTGTATTAGGTAATAAGATTGCAAAAAATGCACAAGATATTGCTACGAATACGTCGAATATCACTGCAAACAAAAATCAAATTACTACTAATACAACAAATATTGCTACAAATACAGCCAACATCGCTCATACTATTGCTTTAGCCGATGATGCGGGCGCATCTACAACTGCTAAGTCCTTAAAAGATGGTAATGTATCTTTCAATATCAAAGGGGATAACAAATTTATCTCTACCGCTGCATCCGGCAATGATGTAAAATTGACGGTTAATGAGCAAGCGATTAAGGATGCTGCTAAGGCTGCTTCTTCCTTCAAGGTAAAAGCGAATGCGCATGCTGAAGAAGAGGTAAAAGGTGGCGACACTATTACCTTTAATAATGGTGATAACATTGAGATTAGCCAAGCTGGTAAGACTTTCACCATCGGAACTGCTAAGAATATAACTGTTGATTCCGTAACGGCAGGTAATACTGTTATCAATACGTCTGGTTTAACAAATGGTACAACTGCTATTACAGGCACAGGTATTACAACAGATAAAGTAACTGTAGGTGGTATCTCTATTGATAAAACTGCTGGTATCAATGCTGGTGGTAAGGTTATTTCTAATGTAGCCAGCGGTATGGTAAATAATAATGCTACCGATGATTCTAATGCAGCGAACATTGGTGATGTGAAACAAGCTGTTGCTAACTTGTCTCAAAACCTTAATATTACTGATGGTACAAATAACGGCACTGTGGACCTTAAAAACCAAAAACTTAACGTGGCTGGTGCTAATGGCGTAACAGCGACTGTAAATAATCAAACGATTACGGTTGGTTTAGATGCTAACACTGTCAACGCTACAACGAAGGGTATTGGACTTACTGCTGATACTGGTTCTACAGGTAATAAATACCTTAAAGACGGTGATGTATCCTTTGCGGTAACTGGCGATGGCAATCTTGTGAGCACAACTGGTACAACAGCAGGTGTGAAAGTTGCTGTTGATGCGGCTAAGGTAAAAGATTTAGCGGTAGCTGCTGTAACAGTAAGTAAGGATGCGCAAGCAGATAATCCGATTACGGTAACCCCAACAGCGGGCGCAAATTCGAAGGATTATGCCATCGGTATCGATACAACAAAACTCGCTGCTAAAACGGATTTAACATACCGTGCTAACAGTGCGGTAGATGCTAATGCGAAGAAGGTTTCTTTATCTAAAGGCCTTAACTTCGTAGATGGTGGCTCTACAGTTGCTACTGTTGATAATGATGGTAAAGTATCCTTTGATCTTAATACAGCTACTAAGAACCAAATCAATACGAATACCACAGATATTGCAACTAATACAGCTGCGTTAGCTAGAAATATCTCCCTTGGTGCAGATAGTGGCACTACGTCTAGCCAATCCTTGAGCAAAGCTGATGTGGCATTTAATGTGAAAGGCGCTACAGGCGACTTTGTATCTACCAATATGAATGGTAATACAGTTGAGATTTCTACAAAGCGTGCTACGATTAACAGCAATGCTACCACAGGTGGAGCATCTGTAACAGGTAATGATGGATTGGCAACTGCGCAAAATGTAGCTGATGCTATCAATAAAGCAGCTGATGCAGCAAAAGCAGGTGCGGCTTGGAATATTACAACGAATTCCAGCACAACCGATAAAACGGCTGTCAAAGGCGGCGATACAGTAGATCTTGTTAATGGCGACAATATCGAAATTACACAAGATGGTACAGACAAAAAGAAAATTACTGTTGCTACTAAGAAAGATATTACCGTTGATTCTGTAACAGCTAATAACAAAGTAACTGTTGGTTCTGGTGCGAATAAAATTACCTTGGATGGTACTGATGGTTCTGTAACTGGTAAAGCTTTCACAGGCACTACTTTCACAGGCACATCATTTACAGGTACGTCATTCACGGCAGGCAATACTGTTATTAATACAAATGGTTTGACTAATGGCACAACGGCCATTACAGGCACTGGTGTTACAACAGACAATGTGACTGTCGGTGGTATTTCTATCGATAAAACGGCTGGCATCAATGCAGGTAATAAGGTAATTAGCAACGTGGCTAGCGGTGGCACTACATTGACGAATGCGGCGAATATCGGCGATGTTCAAAATGCAGTGGCTAACTTGTCTCAAAACCTCAATATTACTGACGGCACAAATAATGGTACTGTGGACCTTAAAAACCAAAAACTTAATGTAGCTGGTGCGAATGGTGTGACGGCAAAAGTGAATAACCAAACAATTACAGTTGGTTTAGATGCTGACACAGTTAACGCTACTACTAAGGGCATTGGTCTCACTGCTGACACTGGTTCCACAGGTAATAAATACCTTAAAGATGGTGATGTATCCTTTGCGGTGACTGGTGATGGCAGTCTTGTGAGCACATCTGCTACAGCAGCGGGTGTGAAAGTTGCTGTTAATTCCGCATCTATTACTGCCGGTGCTGATGGCACAATTACAGGTCCAACCACTGATGGTGTAGCAACTGCTAAAAATGTAGCTGATGCTATTAATGCAGCTAAAAAGGCGTCTAAAACTGAAATCACTGCTAATACAGGTGAAGCAGCCAATGCAACAACAGGTAATGTGACATTAACATCTACTACGGCAGCTGATGGTCATACAATCTATGATGTAAAACTCAACGATAAGGTGATACTTGGTTCTGGCGCTAATGCTGTAACTGTTGATGGTACAACGGGTGCTATTACAGGTAAAACGGCTACTATTGGTGGCGTTACTGTAAATGGTACGGCTAATACTATTGGCGGTTTATCTAATACAACATGGAATGGCACAGCCGTATCTGGACGTGCTGCAACAGAAGACCAATTGAAAGCAGCAACTGGTGCTACTACATTGAAGTTCACCGGTGATGTAGCGACTAATACTGGATCCGTAAATCTTAAAGATGATACATTCGGTATTAAAGGTGATGGGAAATACATCTCTACTGACGTAAACGGTAAAAATGTAAATCTTACAGTCTCTGAAGCTGAGGTTAAAAAATCTGCTGTAGCTGCCGTAACAGTCAGCACAGATACAACAGATGCTAATAATCCATTGACCGTAACACCGACAACGAGTGCAGATGGTACAACTAAGGATTATAAGGTAACTATTGATGGTACTAAGATTGCGAATAAGACGAACTTGTCCTATAAGGCAAATGATGGTACTGCAAAACGAGTTTCATTAGCCGATGGCTTGAACTTCAAGAATGGTACATTAACAATTGCATCTATCGATGATAAAGGCGTTGTAAAATATGATGTAAATACTGCATCTATCACTGCTGGTGCAGATGGTACAATTACAGGTCCAACTACTGATGGCGTAGCAACAGCTAAAAACGTAGCTGATGCTATCAATGCGGCTAAAAAGGCATCTAAAACTGAAATCACTGCTAATACTGGTGAAGCAGCTAATGCAACGACAGGTAATGTGACATTAACCTCTACTACAGCTGCAGATGGTCATACTATTTATGATGTAAAACTCAATGATAAAGTGACACTTGGTTCTGGGGCTAATGCGGTAACTATCGATGGTACTGCAGGTAAGGCGACCATCGGTTCCTCTGTTGTTGACGGTGTAAATAACACATTCACTACTGGTGGTGCTAAAGCGGTAACCTTGAATGGTGCGACTGGTACGATTACAGGAACAACTGCTAATCTTGGTGTTGTGACTGTTGATGGAACGGCTGGTACTGTGACTGGTTTAACGAATAAAGACTGGACTCCTGGTGTGACAAAAGCCGTAAGTGGCCGAGCTGCTACAGAAGACCAATTACAAAAAGTAGCAGATGCTGCATCTAGCCAAACATGGCAAATCACGGCAGATAAAGATACGGCTACGTCTGGTGCCCAAACAGGTACTAAGAAAGATGCTAAGGTTGGTAAAGACGACAAAGTTCAATTGATTGCTGGTGAAAATCTCACAGTGAACCAAAACGAACGAGACTTCACATACTCTTTGAATAAAGACCTTGTGAAGATGAACTCTGCAACCTTCGAAGCTACAGGTGGTAAAACAACTGTTATTACAGGCGATAGAATCGCTCAAACAGATGGTACTAAGACAAATATATCTACTGCCACTGGTAACACAGTAGCTGATGGTACTAAGTCCACAGAAACAACTGCAGCTGGTCAAGTGATTAAAGATGGTGCTAAGACTAATACATCTACAGTTGATGAAAACACATTAGTTGATGGTGCAAAATCTAATAAGACTACTGTAGATAGTAATGTAATTGATGATGGCAATGGTAATGTAAATACATCCAATGCGACATCCAATACAATTACCGATGGTACAAATACTACCGAAGCAACTGCTAGCACTGTAACTGTTAAAGATAACGCTGGTAACAGCACAGTTATCACGAAAGATACAATCACAACAGGTACTGGTGCTAATAAGGTGACTATTGATGGTACTGCAGGAAAGGTAACAGCAGGTTCTGCAGTTGTAGATGGTGTGAATAACACAATCACTACAGGTGGTGCTAACACTGTTAAATTAGATGGTGCTGCTGGTACTGTTACTGGTTTAACAAATACAGCATGGACACCAGGTGTTACAAAAGCTGTGTCTGGTCGAGCTGCAACAGAAGATCAATTACAACAAGTATCTGATGCAGTAGGTGCTGGTTGGAATATAAACTCTGGTACAGTGGCTGGTTCCACTGGTGAAGCTAATGGCTCAGCTAAGACTAAGATCTCTAGTGGTGAAGAGGTTCAATTACAAGCTGGCAATAACCTCATTATTGACCAAAATGGTAAAACATTATCATATTCCTTGAATAAAAATCTTAAAGATATGGAATCTGCTATATTCAATGCCACTGGTGGAAAAACAACTGTTATCAAAGGCGATAGTATCGTTCAAACTGATGGTGGTAAAACGAATACATCTAACGCGGCTGGTAACACTGTTGTAGATGGTACAAAATCCACAGCCACTACGGCAGCGGGTACTACAATCACTGATGGTGCTAAAACGAATACAAGCACAGCAGATAAAAATGTGATTAATGATGGTGCAGGCAATACAAACACATCGAATGCAACATCTAATACGATTGCAGATCCAAATGGTAATACGAATACTGCAACAGCAACTAATAACACATTGGCAGATAATGCGGGTAACTCTAATGTGTCTAATGCTACAAGCAATAGCTTGACAGATAATGCAGGTAATTCTAATGTATCTAATGCGACTAGCAATACATTGAAAAATGCGGCTGGTGATGAAACTAAGGTAGACGCTAAAGGTGCAACTGTTAAAGATGCAGCAGGTAATACAACAAATGTTGCTGCTACTGGTGCAACTGTAACAAATGCAGCAGGCGATACTACTAAGGTTGAAGCGACTGGTACAACTGTGGCGGATGCTGCTGGCAACAAGGCTACTTTCACTAAGGATGGTGTAACAATTACAAAACCTGGTAAAGATACAGTGTCCTTAACGGGTAATGGTCTTGATAATGGCAATAATAAGATTGTTAATGTAGCTGATGGTACAAATGATACAGATGCTGTTAATGTACGCCAATTAGATGCTAAGACTAAGGCGGCAACGACTGAGTTGACTGCTAATGGTGGTGAAAGCGCCGATAATACGACAGGTAATATTGTGTTGACTAAAACCACTGCTCCAGATGGACATATCATTTACGATAACAAGTTGAATGATAAGATTACCTTAGGTGCAGCTGATCCAATAAAAGCGATTACTGTAGATGGTACAAATGGCACTATCAAAGCCGGTAAAGATGGTAATGCTGTAGCAATTAATGGTACAGATGGCACTATTAAAGCTGGTGATGGTACAAATGCTGTTGCTATTGATGGCGTTAATGGTTCTGTGAAAGTAGCAGATAAAATTGCCCTTAATGGTAAGGATGGTAAGGCAGCTATCGGTACAGTCGGTATTGATGGTAAAGATGGCATCATTACTACAGGTGGTAATAATCCTGTTGCTGTAAATGGTAAAGATGGTGTTGTAACAGGCTTAACCAATAAAACATGGGACCCTAATAACATTACATCTGGCCGTGCAGCCACTGAAGATCAAGTACAATCTGCTGTAGCTAATGCAGGCTGGGATGCTACTGTTGGTACAGAAGGCTCTGGCGTGAATAACACACCAAGTGCAACTCCTGAGAAAATTAGACCAAATGAAACGCTTACTTTCAAAGCGGGTAATAACATGATGGTCAGCCATGCTGGTAAAACAATTAGTTATGCAGTGAACCCTGAACTTACAGATATGAAGTCTGCTACATTTAAAGATGCAGCAGGTAATACAACTGTAACAAATGGCAATGGTATAACAATTACACCAGGTAGTGCAAATCCTAATAACCCTAATGCAGGCCCTGTATCTTTGACTAAGGATGGCCTCAATAATGGCAATAACCAAATTAAGGGTGTAGCACCTGGTTCTGATGATACAGATGCTGTGAATATTGGTCAGTTGAAAGCATCTAATGCCAAAATAGGTGATGCTATTGGTCAAGTAGCAGGTGAAGTACAACGTGTAGGTGCTCATGCGGCAGCGATGGCAGCGTTGAAACCAATTCAATATGATCCATTAGAACCGACACAAATTATGGCGGGCGTAGGCAACTACCGTGGTGAAACTGCAGCAGCTCTTGGTCTTGCGCATTACACTAACGAAGATACTATGTTCAACGTAGGTGTTTCCGTTGGTGGCAACCATAATATGGTGAATGCTGGCGTAACTCATAAATTTGGTTCTAGCCCAGAAAAGAAAAATATTCCTGACCGTTACAAAGCAGGCCCTATTAGCTCTGTGTATGTAATGCAAGATGAGGTATCTAGCCTCAAGAAGGAAAATGCTGAACAAAAATATGTTATTGCTGATCAAGCAGCTCGTCTAAATACATTGGAAGCTGAAAATGAACGTCAACGTCAAGAATTGGCTGAAACAAAACAAGGTTTAGATGATTTGCGCGCAGCAGTGGACAAATTGTTAGCAGCTAAAGGTTAATCAGTATATAGTAAGATAATCGGTACTGAGTAATTTAACACTCTAGTCTTTTAAGGTTTGTTTGAAATACCCCTCTTCTGTTTTAGTGAGATATAATTTCAATAATAATCATTTTAAAGAATTTGAGTTCTAAAAAGAAACCCCTTACTTATCACGTTTATACCCTTATGGGTATAAGTGGGTAGGTAAGGGGTTCTTTTGCTATTTTGATATAGATTATTAAATAAAAATATAATATATGAATGACTTTTCATGTATTGTTGTGATATAATACAGAAGATATTAGGGGCTAAGAATTTTGCTCCACCTTGTACGATCTTGCATGAATAGGAGTTACTATGTTAGACCGCATACAACGATGGCTTTCTGTTGATACTATGCTGCCTGCTATAGAACGATTGGGGCCTATAGGAACCACTAAGCAGCTGTATGGTAGTTATTTAAAAATAGCTTGGCCCGCTACATTACAAGGCTTGATGTTACAGTTTATGACTGCCATAGACTTAGCGATGGTTGGTGCGTTAGGGGCATCCGCACTTGCTTCAGTAGGTATCATGGGACAGCCAGAGATGGTAATGCTCATATTCTGCCGAGCCTTATCCATTGCAGTTACAGCGATTATAGCTCGTCGCCATGGTGAGGGTGAAGTGGATGGTATGAATGCTGTTCTTAAGCAGTCCATCCTGTTGAACTTCTTGATCTATGCACCTTTATTGGCCATATGTTTCTTTAATTTAGAGCATATTTTACGTTTTACAGGTGCGGAAGATGGCTATATTGAGACCGCTGTTTGGTATGGTCGGTTTATCGTTATTAGTCTTATATTCCAATCCTTTAGTCAAATTGTAGGGGCTGCTCTTATCGGGTATGGCAATACAAAGGTTATTTTTAAATCCAATGTAGTAGGGAATATACTAAATACTATAATGAACTTCTTCTTAATATATGGTATTGGTTTCTTCCCTGAACTCGGTGTTATGGGCGCTGGCGTTTCTACAATGATCAGTAGTGCTGTCATTGCACTATTATTACTGCGTACGATTTCACAACATACGACTACGGGATTAACCTTGAGGCATCCTTCAAAATGGAAGTTTGAACGAACGGTGTTACATACCATGTTCCACGTTGGTGGTAGTTCACTAGGGGAGCAGTTCTTTGAACGTTTTGGTATGTATACGTACACCATGATTGTTGCCTCTTTAGGTGCCGTACCTTTAGCAGCACATTATGTATGTATGAATTTGATGGATATATTCTATTACTTTGCGATGGGCCTCGGCTTTGCCGGTGCGTCTCATACGGGGCAGAGTCTTGGACATAAACGGCCAGATATTGCGAAGACCTATGGTAAAATTGGTGCTCGCATTGGTCTAGTAGTAGGTATTGTAAGTGCTCTCATATTTATTGGCCCTGGGGATCTCTTAGTACAGTTGTATACACGTGAAAGTGAAGTGGTTACGTTAGCGGGAGCTTTAATGGGCATTATGGCTATTGCTGCATTCCCGCAAGCGTTGCAACAAGTATACTCTGGTGTACTAAAAGGGGCAGGGGATACCTATTATATTATGAAATACTCCCTTGTTAGTGTGGCTATAATACGACCTATTATTACTTACCTATTGTGTATTACCTTTGGCTTAGGATTATTAGGGGCATGGTTATCTTTATGCTTTGATCAGTCACTTCGTTTATGTTGTTCTTACGTACGATTTATTCGTGGGGCATGGCAGCATAAGATAGTTTAATCTCACATGGAAATGACAGGAATATTAACTTTGACTATCATTTAAATAGTATTTTTTCATATAAAACCTAATGTTTATAATATTCGATATAGAGCTTTGGCGTAGATAATCTCTCCATTTTTCTACTGCTCATCACTTTCTATATTGAAAAAATTAAAATAATTTGTGAAGGGTTTATGAAAAAATTCTTGCATATTCAATTTGTTTGATGTACAATACGAAATGTGGAAAAAATGACAC
>OGGM01000418.1_pt1 | contig 32312 bp, 23 predicted proteins | sample 1571251 | NCBI WGS metagenome assembly OGGM01 (sample SAMEA2582076, study PRJEB24529) | metagenome | biome: Human gut stool | place: China | collected 2011 | reverse complement strand
ACAGCGAAGCAGCCTTCAGGATGTACCAGAAAGCGAACTGCTGCATCCACTGGGTGTTCAGGGCCTTAGCAGCCTCCGGGTCAGCCACACGAGCACCGTTAATGATGTCGATGTTCACGCTCTGACCGGTCAAGTCAGTGTACTGGCCGAAGAAGCCCAGCTGCTGCAGGAACACAATCAGGGTCAGAATCATCGAGGTACCCAGAAGTGCCCACAGCAGAGGACGGAAGGAGTCAGACAGAACGTCGAAGACGTTGGTAAGCCAGCCGGACTTCTTACCCTCAGCCTCAACCTTGGTGTCACCCTCAGCGTGGCCGGACATAGAAGGCAGAGCGTTGATCTCGTTGTACACAGCCTCAACGCGCTCGCCCAGAACAACCTGAGTCTGGCCGGACTGCTCAATCACAGAGAGAACGCCGGGCAGGCCCTCAATCTTCTTGTTCTGCACTGCATCGTTGGACACAGGAGTGACACGAAGGCGGGTTGCACAGTGAGTAATGTGCGCGATGTTCTCGGGGCCACCCAGGCCGTCAAGAATCTTCTCGCCAAGTTCGCGGTTATTCACGATACTTCCTTAGATATGCGGTCAATGTCTATATGGTTGTTGCCGGAGGCTGCGCTCGCTGAGAGAACCCCAGAAGCGGGGAAACCCAGAAAACACAAAAGACCCGAGTCTCTCGACCACCGGAAGCACTACACTCGTGCCCACTATGGAGCTTCGGTACAGCAAATAGAGGGGATTCTCGGCAGGTAAATACTGCCGTCCCATACGGTGTTGAGTAACTCAGGTCTTGCCTGCCAAACCAGTAACAACCCTGAAGAAGGTTTCCCTTCTCAAATAGTTCCCTGTAACTCTAAGGGTTTTCCCAGGTTAAGAGCAAGGTGAGAGGCAAAAGCTATCAGAAGCTGTTAAATGTTTCATCCAAGTGATAGCTGAGACACGCTCTCAGCACCGCGTGTAGGGAGCCTCCCGGTAGGACTTCGGCAGGACTTTGGTGTGCCCCGGTACACTCCAACACGCACTGAAACACCCCGACACGCACCGGACGGGGAGCTTTTCGAAGACGCGAAAGGGCCCCGCATCCACAGGATACGGGGCCCACACGCTACCGAAGCAGCTACCCTCCGACTAACTACTTCTTAGCCGGGAAGAAATTCAGCGGAGCAACTTCCAGCTCAGGGTAATGACGCTTCTGCCAGCGGCGGTTACGATGCGCATTCACCTCAATCAGCGCGGCACCCAGAGCGCCGGCGCCCAGAGCCGTCCACAGCAGGTGCGGAAGCACAGTAACGAACTGGTGGTACTCCACCAGAACCGGCACGAACAGCGCCGCGAAGAACACCGCCAACAACGCACCAAACAGCAGAACACGAGCACGGTTGAACGGACGAGCCACCGCAGCCAAGTTCCACAGACCCATCATCACCAAAGTAATGAACGAAGCCGTCTGAATCTGACGGATATCCTCAACACCCATGCCGCGAGCCGTGAACGTCACCGCCAACAGCATCGCAACCACAATAATCGAGTTCGGAACCGTGTAATTCAGCACGCGGCGCAAGAAGCCCGGCACGTAACGGCGCGAATTCGGCAACAGAGTCAACGCGAAGGACGACGCACCCACAATCAAGAAGTCCGCAGTCGAGTACTGACGCGGCAAGAACGGGAAGGTCAAACCGAAAATACTGAACAGAACACCCAGAAGAATCGCGAAACCAGTCTTCGTCAAGAACAGGTTCGCCACCATCTCAATGTTCGTAATGACCTGACGGCCCTGCTCCAGCGCAGCCGGCAGAGACGAGAACTTACCGTCCAGAAGAACCAGGCGAGAAACAGCCTTCGTCGCCGGAGCAGCGTTACCCATCGCAATACCCAAGCTTGCATGCTTGAGCGCCAGAGCGTCATTAATGCCGTCACCGGTCATCGCCACAACATGGCCGCGCTCCTTCAGAGCAATCACCATGTTCTTCTTCTGCTCGGGTGACACACGACCGAAAATATTGTGAGTAGCCGCAGCCTCAGCGAGCTCCGGACCGTCCTCAGGCAGAGTCGACGCATCAACCGCGCCTGCAGAAGTATCCATGCCCGCAGTCTTCGCAGCCGCCGCCACAGTGAACGGGTTATCACCCGAGAAGACCTTCAAAGTCACGCCCTGACGGTGGAAATAATCCACGATCTGAGGCGCATCCGCACGCACATTCTCACGGAAAATCACGAACAGAACCGGGGTAGCATCCGACGGGATCTTCTGGATCGGCTCATCCTTCTCATTGCGAACCACCGCAGAAGCATGCGCCAAAACCATCGTGCGCAGACCCAGCGCCGCCAGCTCAGCGGCACGCTCACGCTCGGCGGTACCCTTGGCGAGAAGCGCCTCCGGAGCACCCAGAAGCCACGCACCCGAATCCTTAAACTCAATCGCGCTAAAACGCAGAGCCGAGGAGAACGGCACAATACCGGTCACCGACGCTGAGGAAGCATCCGGGAAACCACCGGTCAGAGCCGCAGCGGTCGGGTTCGCGTTCTCATCGTGACCAAACCACGCCAGCGCATCATTCCAGCCGGCAGGCAGAGAAGCACGCCAAGACGTGTGCTCGGCAGAGTCAGCATCCGGGCCCTCAGCCTCAGCGGCGGTGTCCAGCGGGCGCACCGAATCAAAAATCACGCCGCCCTCAGTCAGGGTGCCGGTCTTATCGAAGCAGACCACATCCACACGAGCCAGAACCTCAACCGCAGGCTGCTCCTGCACCAGGATGTTGTGCTTACGACCCAGCGCCACAGCCGCCGCCGCAAACGCCAGGGTGGTCATCAGCGCCAGACCCTGCGGAATCATCGAAGCAACCGAGGATACCACAGCAATAGAAACCTGCTCCCACAGGTGGTTCTGCTGTACGCTCTCCAAGCCGCCAGCCGCCTGAATCTGACCCCACGACACCACAGGAATAATGACCGCAAGACCCACCGTAATCCAGCGGACCACACGGTTCAGCGCATCACGCAGCTCAGACTGAATACGCGAGAACTGGCGCGCCTCATCAGAAATCTTGCTTGCACGAGAATTCGCACCCACATGAGACAGCAGGACGCGGCCGGTACCACCCAGCACACTCGACGCCGACAGCACCATATCGCCGGGGCGCTTAGCAATCGGGTCGTTCTCACCGGTCAGCAGAGACTCATCCAGCTCCAAAGAATCGGAGGTGAGCACAACAGCATCCGCAGGAACCTGATCGCCGCGCTTGAGGATGACAACGTCACCCTCAACCAGCTGCTCCATCGGAACCTCCACGCTCTTACCGTCACGCACAGCAGTAGCGGGGGAGCGATCCAGCAGGGAGATGCGGTCCAGCTCAAGCTTCGCCTTGTACTCCTGCACAAAACCAATCACCACGTTAGCAATCACGGCTCCCAGGAAGAGCAAATCAGCCCAACGCTGGTACATAATCACCACAGCGCCACAGGCACCCAACACAAAGTTGAAGACCGTGAACAGGTGCGCACGCATAATGCTCCACAGCGTGCGAGAAGACTTATTGTTCTGGGTATTGACCCTACCCTCAGCAGTCAGGCGAGCAACATCATCGCTGCTCAAACCGTGCTGGGCAATATCGAAAGATCCGCTATGCGGTGTTTCAGAATATTCGGGAATGTAGCCGGCAACGGCAGACGCTGCCGTTTTCTGCTGAGGATCCATGCAGGGGTCTCTTTCTCGAATGGATGGAATGCTGAACTGAATAGAGTTCAGTATTGCGGACACTACCTTTCAGTGTATCCGTGAAGAAGGGGATAAAGATAATCTCCGCCCTGTAATGAGCTGATAGTTACAGTCATTCCAGAACGGAGATTTAACATATGCGAATACTGGCATATTTTGAGGTGGAAAGTGTTTGCGGGACGGTTCGCTAACGCCCCATAGAACCAGCACGCTAGCAGAATCAACGCACCAGCAGAGTTAGCGCTTGGGCAGAATCAACAAACGATTCGTTACCGGATGCCTCAACACCTCAATCGGGTGCTGATACACCTCAGACAACAACTCCGCCGAACACACCTGCTCAGGGGTACCCGAAGCAACCACCTCGCCACCACGCAACAACACCATACGGTCAGAATACGCAGCCGCCACATCCAAGTCATGAAGCACCGTCAGTACCGCAGCACCCTCAGCAGCCAACTCACGGCTCACCCGCAAGGTCTGCTCCTGATGCGTAATGTCCAGCGCCGCAGTCGGCTCATCCAAAAGAATCAGCGGAGTTTGCTGAGCAAACACACGCGCCAAATGCGCACGACCACTCTCACCACCGGACAGAGTCGTAATATCGCGATCCGACAAATGAGTCACCGACGTACGCTCCATCATCGAAGCAACCACGGCGTCATCCTCTTCAGCGCGCTCCGTACCCTTCCACGGGGTACGGCCCATCTGAACCACCTCGTGCACCGTATACGAAAACGCCACATTCAACTTCTGCAGTAGCATCGCACGCTGACGCGCCATTTGACGGGCATGAATCGAACCCAGAGGGGCGCCATCCAACAGAATCTCGCCGCTACTGGGCGCAATATCACCGGCAATCACACCCAACAGAGTCGACTTACCGGCACCATTGGGGCCAATCAGCGAAACAACCTCGCCCGCAGAAACCGACAGGGACACATCATTCAAAATCTGACGCCCACCAGCGTTAAAACACACACCGGACAGGCTCAACAACTCACTCACGAAGCACCTCCGCCCTGACCCAGGGAACGACGCAACAACACGAAGAACGTCGGGCCGCCCACCAAAGCCGTAAAAATACCAATCGGCAAATCAGCAAAAGGTACCAGCGTACGCGCGCCCAAATCAGACAGCGCAATCAACAGGGCGCCACCCAACGCCGAAGCCGGCAGCAACACACGATTCGACGGACCCAAAATCATGCGCAGCAGGTGAGGAATAATCAAACCAATAAACGCAATAATGCCCGCATACGCCACCGCAGCACCCGTCAACAAAGCCGTCGCCGCAATAGACACCGCACGCAGACGCTCCACGTTCACGCCAGAATGCTGCGCCGCACGCTCACCCAACGCCAGAACATCCAGCGAAGAAGCCATCACAAAACACGCCACCAAACCGATCAGAATAACCGGCCACACGCTCGCCACAGCCTTCCACGTGGAGCCGTTCAGCGAACCCATCTGCCAGAACACAATCTGATCGCGGCTCGTCGTATCAGCAATAAACATGAGGAACGCAATAATCGCATTCGCCACGGCAGTCACCGCAATACCCGTCAAAATCATCGACAGAACCTTCGCGCGGCCCGAAGATCGCGACAGGAAATACACCAGCGCGGTAGCCGCCAACGCACCCACAAACGCGAATGCAGGAGTCGTGAAAATACCGAAGAATTGCAGGTTCAACACAATCGACAAACACGCGCCAACTGCCGCACCCGAGGAAACACCAATCACGCCCGGCTCAGCCAACGGGTTACCAAACACCGACTGCATCACCGCGCCGGAAGTACCCAAAGCGGCACCCACCAGCACGCCCAACAGCACACGCGGGAAACGGATATTCCACAGGGTGCTATCCGCCAGCTGCATCGCCGGGTTCTCCGGTGCAAGACCCAGACGGCGGCCCACAGAAGCAACCACCTGATCAACCGGGATATTGTACTGACCCAAACCCGCAGACAACACCATCACAGCGCACAGCGCCACCGCCAAAAACGTAAACGTCAGACCGGCACGACGCCGGCGCGAAGCACGATAATCCCGTGCACTCGCCGCACTCTTCACCGCAGCCACTACTGGGCTCCCGCAGGAGTCGAGTACGCAGCCTTAGCCAGCGAGAGCAACACCGCCGGAGTATTCGGGCCATAGGACAGAATCTGGCCGTCACCCATATCGATAATGCGCTTATTCTTACCGGCAGTCGTCTCACCCACACCCGGGCGAGCCAAGAAACCATCCAAACCGCCGGTGGACTTAATGCCGCCGCTCATGGTCAGAATGACGTCCGGGTTCAGCTTCACCAGCGCCTCACTGGTCGCCGGAATAATATTCGTCGCGTTCTGCTCAGACGCCACATCCTTGCCGCCAATAGCCTGAATCAAATCATCAGCGCCCGAACCCTTACCGAGCACAAAGAACACACCAGCGGTACCACGCACGTACAGGAACGCGAACGACACCTGCTGCTCACCCTTCGGGGCAACATCCTTGAGCACCTGCAGGGCATAATCCAGATCCTTCTGCACGCGGGCAGCAACCTGTTCGCCCGCCTCCGGAACACCCAGTGCCTGCGCAACAGCCTTGAGCTGCGGAATGATCTTATCCATACGACGCTCATGATCGAAGGCCACGACGGTCACACCCGCAGCGCGCAGCTGATCCACAATCTCAATCGGGCCGTTGCTCTTATCCCACAGCACCAGGTCCGGGGAGGTCGCCAGAATCGCCTCAGCGTTCAGGTCGTGACCGTTCTGCGTCACCAGCGGCAGATGAGCCAGTGACTGCTCGGTCGAGGAGGTGACACGACCGACCAGGCGACCGCCCAGACCCAGCGCAATCATCTGCTGAGCCAGAGTGCCGTACAGGTCCAGCGCCAGCACACGGTCAGCGGACTTAACGGTCACCTCGGTGCCGTTGAAATCCTTGAACGTCACCGGGAAAGCCGGAGTGGGGGTGTCGACCATCGGCTGAATTTCGGGGGTGTCCGCGGCGCTGTTGGGGCCGCGCAGAGCCTTCTGATTAGGGGCAATAGAAGAACGCAGCTGATCCGCCAGGTTCTCCAAAACGGTGCGGGTGCTTTGCTCATCCACCACAGCCTGCGAAGTACTTGAAGAAGTAGCCGGGTTCTGAGTACCCACACCGCAAGAGCTCAGCAGGAACGCGGAAGTGATGGAGAACGCCGCATACTTCATTGCATCGCGGCGGTTCAGGGCAGAAGAAGAAAGAGAAGAAAACATCGTCGTCTCACAGAGAAAAAGGGAGCTAGAAAAACTGGGGTAGGCGCCGGGGTAAAACCTGGCACCTGAAGCGGGGGTGCAGTGAAAATCTGCACCCCCGTACGGGCCGTGTCGGCTCACCGGTGAACCTCATAGTTGAGTCTCACGGGCGAACTGACAGTGTGGGCATCCTCGTGAGGTGCCGTTATGCCTTCTTGCGGCGGCGAGTGTACACGACGGTACCCGCACCGGCTGCAACAGCGATGAAACCTGCAACCAGGGTGCCCTCAACACCGGACGCACCGGTGGAAGCCAGAGGCTTGCCGGTGACCGGGTCGCAACCCTCACCCTCGTAGACGGTCTCGGTCACGGTCTTGGTGGTGGTCTTCGCGCCGTTAATCGCCGCGGAGAAGCTCAGCGGAGCCATGTCCTTACCGGCGTCGTAGAAGCCAGCGAACGCCTTTGCGCCCTCAGCGGTCAGGGTGGTTGCCGCGCCGTTGACGCTCACAGCGTCAGCGGAGTTCTGCAGACCCGAAAGGTCCACCTTCAGCAGTGCCACCTCACCGTAGTTAGTTGCCTTGCCGGAGGGGTCATTGCTGGTCATGGTCGCGTAGAGAGTACCGGAATTGCCGTTAATCTCAAGGCGCGGGTTCGCAATGGTGGTGTCCAGAATGCCGTGGTGGCCGGTGAAACGAACCGAACCGCTGAAGGAGATGGAACCCTTACCGCCCTTGAAGGTGCCGGTGCCGTTAGACCAGTTGAACGCATCCGAAGAGTAGGAGGTGCCGTTCAACTCCCAGCTGCCGTTCGCGATGCCGCCGCGCACGTAGTTGCGGAAGGAATCACGCACGCCCCATCCAAGGTTTGCGCTCTTAATGGTGCCGTCGGATGCGCCCTGCTCCTGCACCTCGCGGCTGCGGGTGACGGGTACGCAGACCGGCTGTGCCGGGTTGTTGCTGACAGAGCTGTTCGAGGAAGAACCGCCGTTAGAAACGCTGCCGGAGGTGCCTGCCGAACCGTTAGCGCCGGAGTTGCCGGAGGAGCTTGAGGAGCCGTTATCGGAAGAGCCGTTCTCAGAACCCTTGTTATCGGAGCCGTTGCTCTCGGAGGACTTGTTCTCAGAGAGGCGGGGAACCTCAACGGTGTTCTCCGCGGTCTGCTCGCTGAGCTTTACGGAGAAGCTCAGCGGTGCCATAGCGTTGTCGGCACCGCGGTACTGGCCCGCGAAGAGCACAGTGGAACCTTCATCGGTGAGGGTGACTGCCGCGTTCTGCGCCGAGAAGACGCCGTCCTTCACGCTCGCGCCGGAGAGGTCCACCTCGGCGATAGCCAGGCCGGTCTTGGAAACGGACTTGCCGTCGCGGGTCAGTGCGTCAACGTCAGCGACCAGGGTGCCCTTGCCGTTGACGACGACCAGGCGCATGTTCTTGATGGTGCTCTTGAGCTGACCGTTGTGGCCGGTGAACTCTGCGGTGCCCGCGAAGTTGATCTGACCGGTCTTGGTCTCGGGGTTGTACACGCCGGATGCCTGAGTGTACTTGAAGCCGCCAGCTGCGGTCTTCTCCATGCCCTCAACGTTCACGGAGCCGTGCGCGAAGCCGGTGAGGTACTTCAGGAAGGACTCGCGGATATCCCAGCTGAGGGTGCCGGACTCGACGACGTTGCCGGTGACCTTTTCTTCACGCTTGGGCTCGGTGGTTGCGGCGGGGGAGGAGGGTGCCGCGGAGGTGGGAGCTGCGCTCGGTGCTGCAGAAGTGGGCTCGGCGGGCTTGGGGTCTGCGGGCTTGGGCGCCTCGCTGGTCGGTGCGGAGGAGGGCTCGCTGCTGGGCTTTGCGGTCGGCTCGCTACTGGGCTCAGGGCTCGGCGCGGGTGCTTCCTTGGTCACGATGGTTGCGGAGAAGCTGAGCGCATCCAGCTCCTGGCCTGCCTTGTAGAAGCCCGCGAAGGCGCCGGTTGCCTCTTCGGAAAGCTTGACGCGGGTGCCATTTTCCTCGTCCACGCTGGGCAGGGTGATGGTGTTACCCTCAACCTTCAGACCGGAGGCGTTGAAGGTGCCGATGGTCATGTTCTTGGTCTCGACCAGGTCATTCGGGGTGGTGTTGCCGTTGTAGGGGCGCGACTGAACGTTGGCGCGCACGGTGCCCACGCCGTCCTTAATGGTGACGGAGAGGTCGGAGATGATGACTTCCAGCAGGCCGTGGTGTGCGGTGTAGTGAATCGAGGAGCCGGTGAAGGTGACGGAGTATTCGCCGTTGGCTACGGTGCCTTCGGCGGAGGTGAAGTGGTAGGAGCCGTCTTCGTTGGTGGTGACGCCGGTCAGTTTCTGGGAGCCCTGGGAGAAGGGGCCGTTGATGTAGGAGCGGAAGGACTTCTTCAGGCCCCAGTTGACGGTGACGTCCTGCAGGCTCTGCTCTGAGGCTGCGGTTACCTCACCGGCGCTGATGTGGGAGTTGGTTTCAGCTGCGAAGGCCGCGGGTACGCCGGCGACGCCGCTGAGACCGATGGTTGCTGAAGCCAAGAACGCCCAAGTGCGCTTGGTGAGAGAGGGGGTAGACATTCGGTGTCTCCTTGAATTTTGTGATTGTGGTGTTCGTATCAAGTCTAGCCTTATTAGCTTATGTTTGTGTAACTTAATGCCTAGGGTGACTTGTGTATGAGGTATACCTTAGCAAAATTTTTTGAAAAGCTATTGCCAAAACCGGTTTTTGGTGACAATATGTCATTAACAGGTTTTGGTGACATTGTGTCACTAAAACATTTATTGTTCACCCACAACCCACTTTAGGAACTCACAATGACCGTGACCGCCCCCGAAACCACCCAGGAACGCTTCTCCGCACGCCTGAAGGAAAGCACCAAGCACGTCCACGACAACGCCGAACACTCCACCTTCATGGAAGACCTCATGGGCGGCTCCCTCAACACCGAGGCATACCTGCGCCTCATCAACCAGTACGTGCACATCTACGAAGCACTCGAAGCAGTCTCCGAACACTACCGCGCAGAACCCAACCCCATCACCGAACCCTTCACCCACCCCGGCCTCGACCGCGCAGAATACATCCGCGCAGACATCCGCGCACTCGGCCAGGACGGCGACATCGACGCGCCCCTGTCCGCAACCGCAGAATACGTAGAGCGCATCCGCGCCACCGTCAACTCCCCCGAACGCTACCTCGCACACCACTACCTGCGCTACCTCGGCGACCTCTCCGGCGGCCAGGCAGTCGCAGCGCTGGTCAGCCGCCACTACGGCATCCCCGCTGAAGCACTGAGCATGTACCGCTTCACCGAACTGCCCAAGCCCAAGGTCTTCAAGGACGGCTACCGCGAACTGCTCGACAATGCACCCATGACCGACGAACAGCGCGAAGCCCTTATCGACGAATGCATCGAAGGCTTCCGCATCAACGCCTCCCTGTTCGCCCAGCTGGGCCGCGAGGTCACCGAGGCATAAACCTAAACGTCTCAACGTTCAACGGCTAAACGCCTAGTACACAAGTTCGCGGGCACAAACCTGCGGGCATAACGAAAGGGGCGGATGCTTTCACAAGCATCCGCCCCTTTCGGCGTTCGTCTCAAACTAGTCGAAGACTAGCCCTTCGCAACCTCACCGAAGTAAGAAGCGAGGGTACCCTCGTGAGCTGCACGCAGCTCATCCAGGTCAATAGAAACCTCATCCTGGAAGTCCAGAGCGTTCGACTCCGCATCCACCACACCAATACGTGCGAAGGGGAACTGGCGAGCGGTGCACATATCCTTGAAGCGCACCTCCTCAGAACGCGGAACCGAAACCACAACGCGGCCCAGGGACTCCGAGAACAGCAGGGTGAACAGGTCCAGGCCGTCACGCTCAGCAACCTCACCCAGACCAATGCGGGCACCGGTGTTGAAACGCAGGCAAGCCTCCGACAGAGCCGCAGCCAGACCACCAGCAGACACGTCATGTGCGGCATCAATCATGCCGTCACGAGACATGTTCACCAGCATGTCACCCAGCTGACGCTCCAGAGCCAGATCAACCTTCGGCGGCTGACCGCCCAGGTGACCCTTGAAGCGAGCCCACTCGGAGCCGTCCAGCTCATCGCGAGTGGTACCCAGCAGGTAGATCGCCTGGCCGTCATGCTCAGGAGCCCAACCCGAAGGGGTGCGGCGGGTGACGTCATCCATCACGCCCATCATCGCCACCACGGGGGTCGGGTTAATAGCCTTGCCACCGGTCTGGTTGTACAGGGACACGTTACCGCCGGTCACCGGAACACCCAGCTCCATGCAGCCATCAGCCAGGCCGCGAACAGCCTCAGCGAACTGCCACATGACGTCCGGATCCTCGGGAGAACCGAAGTTCAGGCAGTCAGACACAGCAACGGGGCGTGCACCAACGGTCGCAACGTTACGGTACGCCTCAGCCAAGGACGCGCGAGCACCCTCGTACGGATCCAGGTAGGTGAAACGCGGGGAGGCGTCGGTCGCCAGAGCAACACCGAGGTTGGTGTTCTCGTCTACACGCACCACACCGCCGTCGTCCGGCATGGACAGGGCGGTGTTGCCCTGCACGTAGCGGTCGTACTGGTTGGTAATCCAGGACTTGGAGCACATGTTCGGGGACGCCATGAACGCCTTGATTGCCTCGCCCAGCTCCTTACCGCGCGGGCGGGAATCGTCAGCAGCCGAACCGGTGAAGTGGTTAGCCTGAACGTCATCCTGCCACTCGGGGCGTGCGTAAGGACGCTCGTAGGTCGGGCCGTCGTGTGCAACGGTGCGGGGGTCAACATCCACGATGACCTCGCCGTCCCACTCAATAATGAGTCGGCCAGAGTTGGTGACCTCACCGAGGAAGGAGTACTCCACGCCCCACTTGTTCATGATCGCTTCGAAGCGCTCCACGTTCTCGGGGGAGACAACAGCCATCATGCGTTCCTGAGACTCAGACATCAGAATCTCGCCCGGGGTCAGGGTGGGGTCACGCAGCAGAACCTTAGTCAGGTCCACGTGCATGCCGCCCTCACCGTTAGAAGCCAGCTCGCTGGTTGCGCAGGAAATACCCGCAGCACCCAGGTCCTGAATACCCTCAACCACGGAGCCCTTGAACAGCTCCAGGCAGCACTCAATCAGAACCTTCTCAGCGAAGGGGTCGCCCACCTGAACGGCAGGACGCTTCGAGGGCTTGGTGTCGTCGAAAGACTCGGACGCCAGCACCGATGCACCGCCGATGCCGTCGCCACCGGTGCGCGCACCGAACAGAACAACCTTGTTGCCCACGCCCGATGCGTTCGCCAGGCGGATGTCCTCGTGGCGCATAATGCCCACAGCCAGTGCGTTGACCAGCGGGTTTGCCTGGTAGCAGGAATCGAACTCAACCTCGCCGCCGATGTTCGGCAGACCCAGGGAGTTACCGTAACCACCAATACCGGCAACCACGCCGCCAATAACGCGGGCGGTGTCCGGGTGATCAATCGCGCCGAAACGCAGCGGATCCATCACAGCAATCGGGCGTGCACCCATGGAAATAATGTCACGCACAATACCGCCCACACCGGTTGCAGCACCCTGGTAGGGCTCCACGTACGAGGGGTGGTTGTGGGACTCAATCTTGAAGGTCACGGCCCAGCCGTCACCAATGTCGGTCACACCGGCGTTCTCACCGATACCGACCATCAGGTCCTTCTTCATCTCATCGGTGACCTTCGCACCGAACTGCTTCAGATGAACCTTAGAAGACTTGTAGGAGCAGTGCTCGGACCACATGACCGAGTACATTGCCAGCTCAGCCGCGGTAGGACGGCGACCAAGAATCTCCTTAATATCCTCGAACTCGTTCTCCTTCAGGCCCAGCTCAGCCCAGGGGAGTTCGGTGTCCGGGGTTGCCGCCGCGTGCTCGACGGTGTCGAGGTTAAACTGCTTTTCGCTCATAACTTCTTAGAATCCTTGTCGTGCGTTAGCGGGCGTTAATCAGGTTGGCAAGAACGGAGGTGAACACGCCGAGACCATCGGCGCCACCGCGCAGAGAAACCTCACCAAAACCAGAAGAGGAAGGACCGAAGCCAGGCTCCACAGCGTGCTCCGGGTGCGGCATCAGACCGACCACGTTACCGCGCTCATTGCTGATACCAGCAATGTCGTTACGGGAACCGTTCGGGTTGAAACCAACGTAGCGGAACACCACGCGACCCTCAGCCTCCAGCGCCTCCAGAGTCTTCTGGTCAGCAACATACTGACCGTCCTGGTTCTTCAGAGGAACAACAATCTCCTGGCCAGCAGCGTAGTTGCTCGTCCAGGAGGTGGAGTTATTCTCAATGCGCAGAATCTGGTCACGGCAAATGAACTTGCGGTGATCGTTCTTAATCATCGAACCGGGCAGCAGGTGAGACTCAGTCAGAATCTGGAAACCATTGCAAATACCCAGAACAGGCAGAGGTGCGGAACCGGAGGTACCAGCAGCGTTAGCGGCATCAATCACCGAACGCATCACGGGAGCCTTCGCAGCAATAGCGCCGGCACGCAGGTAGTCACCGTAGGAGAAACCGCCAGGAATAATGACAGCATCAACGTTCTTCAAATCAGCGTCGTCGTGCCACAGCTCAACGACGGTACCGCCAGCCAGACGGACAGCACGTGCAGCGTCACGGTCATCCAGAGTGCCGGGGAAAGTCACCACGCCAACGCGTGCATCAGCGAAAGCGGGGTTCGGGGAGTAAGTAGAAAAGTCGCCAACCAGGGGGACTTCAGTAGGTGCGAGGGACTCTGCCATAGGTATTAGTCCTCCAGAACCGAAACGTTCACAACATCTTCGATGACGGGGTTCGAGAGCAGCTCTTCAGCAGCCTTGCGGGCAGCTGCGAGGTGCTCCTCGGTTGCCTCACCCTCGACGGTCAGCTCGAAGCGCTTACCCTGGCGAACATCAACGAAGGAATCAACGCCGATACGGGGCAGCTCGTGAGAAATAGCCTTACCCTGCGGGTCAAGAATTTCGGGCTTGAGCATAACATCAACAACAATACGGGCCATGTGTGGGCACTCCTTGGGTGCGTGGGTTCTGTATGAGCCGTATCTCATCTTACCGTACTAACGACCGTAACGGGGGTATGTGTTCGGTTGGTGGATACCCTAAGAGGCTCGAATCACGTCTTTTACGCCTCGAGGGGTGGAAGATAGCGCTCGCACACCCGCAGCAGACGCTCACGCAGCTCAATCGAACGCTCCGACAGCTCACGCTGAATCCGCACGTACTCAGCCTTACCCTCGGTCGTCTCCACCGGAATCGGCTCATACCCCCAGTCACGAATATTGTAGGGGGCGGCGCGCATATCCAGTTCGCGCGCATCCCACGCCAGGTCGAAACAATCCATGACCAGGGTCGAATCAACCAGCGGCATCAGCTTGTACGCCCACTTGTACACGTCCATGTTCGCGTGCAGGCACGCCGGCTGCTCCAGCACGCGCTGCGTCTCACGGGTGGGCTGCAGCTCGTTCATCGGCGCCGCCTGCGGCATGAAGAAACGGAACGCGTCAAAGTGCGAGCAGCGGATGCGATGGCTCTCCACCACCCGGTCCGTACCCTCCGCACCCAGGCGCAACTGCAGGTAGTCGTGGCGGATATTGTTCTCCACCGACTTGTACGCCATCGCCCACTCGTGCATGCCGAAGCAACCGAACTGACCCTTCTTCGCGGCGGTGTTGCGCAGAATCTCGTGGGTAAAGGCGAGGGCGGTAGCGCGGCGTTCGACGAAGCCGGTGACGTCCACGGTGACGGCGGAGGCGGCCTCCGCCTGAGCGTGCGCCTGCTCGGGGGTGCAGCCAGCCTCAAGGAGTTCCTGCTCGGTTGCGCGCCGGTAAAAACGCCAGGAGGCGCGCTCGGGCGCATCCAGCAGGATGATGCCGGCTCCGGGGTGCCAGCGCTTAAACTGGCCGGGTTTGAGCGTGTAGTAGGTGAAGAGGAAGTCCTCCACGGGGTGCACTTCGTGGCGGGCACGACGCTGCGCAAACGGGTCGGCGTAGCGGCCGGCACGCGCCTCATGGGCGGCCGCGGCGGCACGCCATTGGCGGGCATCCATCACCTGGGAAAATACAACACTACTCATGCTTCTAGAGTAGAGCACCCGCACGCCCACAAATACACCGACAAAAGGGGAGGGGCGGTGCTGGACTAAGCCAGCACCGCCCCTCTTAATGGGGTAAATAAGAGATTGACAAGATAGCTATCTCATTCATTTTAACGATGAGAGGATGAGCGGAGGTTTCGTTCGAGCTCTCTAAATATTGGGTTATTGATAACTGCTGTGCGAAGGTAACGGGCAAATTGCCCCGCACCGGCGCGTTCAAGCGCTCGGGGGATATCAATATCGGTACAGCCTTTAGAGCGGGCATAAGACTCTTGAGAAAGGCATACTGCTGCAAATAGCCTGGTAGGGGCGTATTCGGTAAGTTGCATCAGGAAATCATCAGCGCTGAGCGTTTCATAACTCTGGACCTCCTCGCCCCGCTCCGTGGAGGCGTAGTTGAGCAGTTTCCGATCATCGGTTACTAGGGCGTGCATGCCGCCGTGTTGGGCAGCGGCATGCACGTGCAGGTCGTTTTTGTCAGGAAAATCAGCAATTGATTCAACCTGAAAACCTGTAATCTGTGATTCGCAAGACTGCAGGATTTGCCGTTTCCAGGTCTCGATGTTTGCATCGTGTATTGAGGGATTAGCACGACGGACATGGTAACCAAACTCATCCATAATTCCGCTGGACACATGTGGTGTGAAGAACTCGTACTTACTCTCCAAAGCCAGTAAGAGTATCCAATCCCTGAGAGTTTTAGACATCAGGATATTCGTGTCCAATAAGACAGAGTATGTCTTTGTCACCATGTGGGTCCCCCGATGATTTCATTGAGATTGTGGTTTTCTTCAAAGTCCCACAGGTCCTTGAGAGCTTGTTTCTTCTGCGTAACAGCCTTCTCCAAAAGGGTCTTGCGGAAGGCATCAGCATCTTGAGTGCGGATGCGGAAGTGGCTTCCTACCTTGTAAGCCGGGAGTTCGCCGGAACGAATAGCCTTCATGAGGGTCGGGCGGGAAATGCCGATACGCTGAGCAGCTACGGTAGTGGTCAAATCGTGCGGAACAGCCTGAATATCAATACTCTGACCCTGGGCCAGGGCGTGCAAGACGTGCTGAATGACCTGGTTGAGGGCATCGCCAATGCGCTGGCTCTTCTTGCCGGAAACAGTCAACGCAACGGTAATTTCGTTGGATTCCTCAAAGAGTTTCTTTGCCTCGGTTTTGGCTTGGGTAAGAGTCTCTTCAAGTATGAGTTGTGAGGCGGTCATCTTGCTTCTCCTTTCTTGGTAGCCTGAACAACAATCGAATAAATGAGTCTTCGAGTCAGAAGCTCTCGAAAGTGAATCAGTAAGTACAACTCTACCGCATATCCGAAATAACTGTAAAGTGTTTCAGTTATTTCAGCTATAGACAGACAAAGGGGAGGGGCGGTGCTGAGAAAACCCAGCACCGCCCCTCCCGAAGCGTACAGCCCACAAACGAGCTAAACCCTAGCGGCCAGTACCACCGTAAACAGTAGCCTCGCCCTCAGCATCCAGACCGAACGCAGTGTGCACCGCACGAACAGCCTCATCCAGCTTGCTCAGCTCAGTAATCACCGAAATACGGATTTCCGAGGTCGAAATCATGTCAATGTTCACGCCAGCGTTAGACAGCGCCTCAAAGAAAGTGAACGAAACACCCGTGTTAGTCTTCATGCCCGCGCCAACCAGCGACAGCTTACCAACCGACTCGTTGTAAATAACCTCCTGGAAACCCAGTTCAGCCTTAGCGGCCTCCAGAGCCTTCAGCGCGGTGGGGCCCTGCTCCTGATCCAGGGTGAAGGAGATATCGGTCACGCCCGGGCGGTCAGTCGGAACGTTCTGAACAATCATGTCCAGGTTAACCTTCGCCTCGTTAATCAGGCCGAACACCTTAGCTGCCGAACCGGGAACATCCGGAACACCAACAACAGTAATCTTTGCGCGGGTGCGATCGTGTGCGACACCAGAAATCAGGGGCTGCTCCAAGGGAATCTCCTTCAGATGGGTGGGGGTCAGTTCCGCGGACTCCTCCGGAACCACAATAGTGCCTTCAAGGTTAGAGAACGAAGAACGCACGTGAAGCTTCAAATTAAAACGACGAGCATACTCGACACTGCGCAGGTGCAGAATCTTCGCACCGTTAGCCGCCATCTCCAGCATCTCTTCACTGGTGATGGTGTCCAGCTTATGCGCGGTCGGCACGATGCGCGGGTCGGCAGTGAACACGCCGTCAACATCCGAGTAAATCTCGCACACATCAGCGTTCAGAGCAGCAGCCAGAGCAACAGCAGTCGTATCAGAACCGCCGCGGCCCAGAGTCGTAATATCGCCGCTCTGACGGTTCATACCCTGGAAACCAGCAACAATCGCAATGTTGCCAGCCTCAATCGACTCACGGATACGATCCGGGTTGACCTCCACCAGACGCGCAGAACCGTGCACGCCATCGGTAATCATGCCAGCCTGAGAACCAGTGAAAGACTGGGCCTTAGCACCCAGGTCGTTAATAGCCATCGACAGGATGGCGGTCGAAATGCGTTCACCGGCAGTCAGCAGCATGTCCAGCTCACGGGAAGGAGTGACATTGCTGGTGACCTCTGCGGCAAGGTCGAGCAGCTCATCGGTGGTGTCACCCATAGCGGACACCACGACGACCACATCGTTACCTGCCTTCTGAGTGTCCACGACGCGGCGGGCAACGCGCTTGACGCCCTCCGCATCCGCTACGGAGGAACCGCCGAACTTTTGGACGATCAGGCTCATTGATATCTCCAGGTCAGTTACTTGTGTGCTGCCGGCAGACACCGGCTCCTCATTTATAGTAGACGGCGTTCAGCACAAGCGGCTAACTGGGTGCCCGTGTGTATTGCCTCGTGAAATATTACGTAGTGTTACAGGGCGGTGATGCGGGGTGGGCATGCGAGTACAGCACGCCCGCAGAGGCGAGTTTCTAGGTCCACGGGTTCACGTACGTGACACCCGGCAGCGGCGGAACATCCGGCTTCGGAGTACGCAACGGGGCGTTCTGAATCGAGCGGATCTTCTCCTCATAGTCGGGGGTGCGGAACACCTCCGGCGCATCTTCCGCCTGCTCAGCTACGGGTGCTTCAGTCGGTTCGGAGGCGGCGCTCGCCGGAGCTTCCTCAACTGGGGCGCCCTCGCCGGAGTCTTTGCCCAGGTCAGGGGTGGATTCTGCGGTGGTTTCAGCCTCAGCAGAATCGGTGGGTGAGCCCTCGTTTTTGGACTCCTCAGCCTCCTGCAGAACCCGCTCAATCAGCTGCTCATCCACCGTGCCCTGCACACCCTCGACGGCGGGCACCTCCGCGCGGGAACCGGAAGAATCCTCAGAATCCAGGTCATCAAACATGCTCGAATTCCAGCGGCGACGACTCTGCTTCACCTCCTGAGCCTGAACCTGAGCCGCCTGCTCACGCTCCTGCTCCTCCTCACGGTTCACGCGCTCAAAATCCTCGGCGGCAGTATGAGCCACCGCCGTGCCCTCGCTAATGACGCGGCGGCCCTCCAACGCGCGGCCCAGGGTAATCTCGTCCGCGTACTCCAGATCGCCACCGACCGGAAGACCCGACGCCAGACGCGACAGACGCACACCCAGCGGCACGAGCATGCGCGAGAGGTAGGTTGCGGTCGCCTCACCCTCAAGGTTCGGGTCCATCGCCAGAATAATCTCCTGGATGCGCTCATCCGCCAGGCGGGACACCAGCTCACGGATACGCAGCTGCTCCGGGCCCACACCAGCCAGCGGGTTAATAGCGCCGCCGAGCACATGGTAGCGGCCGGTAAAGGAACGGGTGCGCTCAATCGCCACCACGTCCTTTGACTCTTCGACCACACACAGCACGGACGGGTCGCGGCGCTCATCACGGCAGATTGTGCACAGCTTCGTCTCGGAGACGTTACCGCACTCCTCGCAGAAGCTCACGCTGGTCTTCACCGTGGAAATGGCGTTGGCTAGGCGCGCCATATCGGCAGCATCCGCATTCAGAATGTGAAAAGCGATGCGCTGAGCCGACTTGGGGCCCACACCCGGCAGGCGGCCGAGCTCGTCAATGAGGTTTTGAACTGCTCCCTCGTACATGGCTTCTCCTTACAGATACAGTGTGTTGTGCTGGTGTGTTGTTTGGGCGACGTTATGAGTATGCCCCCAACCCCTGACAGTTTAGGGGCGTTTCGCGTAGCGAGTATGCGGCTGGAATGAGTGCGCCCGCCATCGGTGCGATGGCGGGCGCGGCACCTACGACCCCGGGTTAGGGCTGGTGCAGGGGGCGTTCGTCGATGACGGTGCCACCAATAATTTTTTCGATAGCGCGCAGACCGATGAAGGTGCTGTTTTCGACCTTCTCATCATCCTCAGAGACATAGTCCTCATCGGATGCGGCGCGTGCCGGGCGAGCCGGTGCCTCCGGTGCGCTAGGAGTCGGCGCGCTAGGAACCGGGGTGGCAGGTGCGTTAGAAGCCGGCGTTGCGGGCTTCTCATCGCTTGCCGGAGCATTATCAGCAGGGGCCGCCTGCGGGGGAGTTGCCAGCGGACCTGCCGGGGCGACCGGTGCCGCCTGCGGTGCCTCCGCCAACGGACCTGCCGCCGCGAGGGGACCCGCCGGGGCAACCGGAGCAGCAAGCGGACCAGCCGGTGCTACAGGCTCAGCAGGCATTGCGGGTGCTGCGGGCATTGCGGGTGCCTCAACCGGTTCAGCGTAGGGAGGCTCATCCTCAAAAGGGGGCTCCTCCTCATAGGGAGGTTCCTCCACGTGAGGGGGTTCCTGTGCATGCTGGGGTTCCGGGGTGCTTTCCTGCTGCGGAACTCCACTACCGGAGGCGGCAAAGGAATCACGCTCACCAAAACCGCCCACGGGAGTGACCGGAACCTGCTGAGCTGCCGGAACCTGCTGAGCTGCCGGAACCTGCTGAGGAAGCGGGGGCTCAGGCGCCAGCGGACCAGCCGGTGCCTGCAGAGCAACCGGGGCAGCCTGCTGAGGTGCCTCCTCGGGAGCGCTCTGCGGAATCGGGGCAACCTCCCACGCACCCAAGGGTGCATCCACGCTCGTGGACTCGGGGGTGTTTGCGTCGGTCAGCGGCTGACCGTGGCGACGCCACGCATCCTCACCGCCGCGGGGACCATCAGCCAGAGGCACCGGCTGAGCGGGCTGCGGAGGAGTCTGCTGAACGGGCTGCTGAGGTGCCTGCGGGGCAACAGCCGCCGGAACTGCAGGCTGTGCTGTGGGCGCTGCGGGCTGAGCAACAGGCTGCGCTGCGGGTTTGACCTGCTCACCGGGCTTCGCCACCTGAGCGTGAATAGTCACCTGACGGCGCAGGAACTCACTCACGCGAGCGGTCAGCTCGGGCACAAAGCCCTTGACCGCGCGTAGGGTCGCAATGTCGGCGCTCACGTACAGGGTCGCGCCGTCCATGCGGGCGGGACGCACCTTCATCAGCTGCTCCGCCGCACCGGGAACACTCATTCGGTTTAGGATGGCGCGCCAATTACCCTGAACAGCCGCCAGCGGATCGTTCGGGTTAAGCTTCAAAGGCGCGGAGGGGGTGCCCGCCGCAGCGGCATCAGCTGCAGGAGCAGCCGGGGCATTCGGCGCCTCCGGAGCAAGGGGTGCCTCCGGAGCAAGGGGTGCCTCCGGAGCATGAGGTGCCGCCGGGGTGTTACCCGCCAGGGGAGCACCAGCCGGAGTAGCGAGGGCCTGCGCGGTCGGTGCCAGAGGTGCACCGCTAAGGGGCGCGCCCGCCAGCGGGGGAGCACCCGCGCTGGCCTGCTGAGAACTGCCCTGCTGAGGTGCCGCCTGCTGAGAAGCAGGCTGCTGCGCGGGCTGAGCTGCCTCCTGAACTGCTTCCTGAACCGGGGCGCTAGAAGCATTAGGAGCCTGAGTCTTAGGCATCAGGCCAGCCGCCGCCATACCCGCCGCACGAGCAGCAGACATACCACCCTGCGCCGGAACTGAACCAGCAACACCAGAAGCCACGCGACGCTCCAAAACCTGCAGACGAGAAGCCAACGCCGCAACCTCAGCGCCACCGGCAGAACCCTCCACCGCAGGCAGAAGCAGACGAGCACACAGCAACTCCAACTGAAGCTGCGGATTCGCCGCACCCGTCATACCATTCAGAGTCTCATTCGCCGTATCCGCAGCAACCGTCAGCTCACGCTCACCCAGGGCCTGAGCCTGCTGAGCCAAACGCTCCAACTGATCCTGCGGAACACCCTGCAAAATCTGGCCGGCAGCCTGCGGAACAGCCTTCACCACAATCAGATCACGCAGACGCTCCAGTAGATCCTCCACAAAACGGCGAGGATCCTGACCGGTCGCCACCACACGAGACACCGCACCAAAGAGAGTCGGTGCATCCTTCGCGCCCAACGCCTCAATAACCTCATCCAGAAGCTGCGCGTGGGTATAACCCAGCAGTGCCACCGCACGGTCATACTCAATACCGTTCTGCAAAGACGCACCAGCCATCAGCTGATCAAGAATCGACAGCGAATCACGCACCGAACCGCCACCAGCACGAATCACCAGCTGCAACACACCCGGCTCCACGGCCACCTGCTCCTGATCGCACAGACCCTGCAGGAACGGCAGAAGAACCTCCGGCGGAACCAGACGGAACGGGTAATGGTGAGTACGCGAACGAATCGTACCCAACACCTTATTCGGCTCAGTCGTCGCGAAGATAAACTTCACATGCTCCGGCGGCTCCTCCACAATCTTCAGCAGCGCATTGAAACCCTCACGGGTCACCATATGCGCCTCATCAATAATGAAGATCTTGTAACGGTCACGCACCGGCGCCAAAGTAGCACGCTCACGCAAGTCACGGGCATGATCCACACCGCCGTGGCTCGCCGCGTCCATCTCAATCACGTCAAGGGAACCGCCACCATCACGCGACAGCTCACGGCACGAATCACACACACCACACGGAGTAGGAGTCGGACCCTGCGCACAGTTCAAACAACGCGCCAAAATACGCGCCGACGTGGTCTTACCGCAACCACGCGGACCCGAAAAAAGGTACGCGTGATTCACACGATTCTTCTCCAGAGCGACCATAAGAGGTTCGGTCACGTGCTCCTGCCCGATAACCTCAGCAAAGGTCTCGGGGCGATAACGACGATAAAGGGCAGTGCTCACGGCAACCTCTTCAACTCGGGGGTGCGGATAGGACAATCCCTACCATTTTAGACGCTTTACCCCCGGCCCGAGTGGCCGATAGTCACCGGCGAACACGCTGCTACAGCACCCCAGCACAACACCGCCGCCCCGGATGCTCACCCGGGTGGCATGTACGCCCACAGAAATACCGCGGAGGCGCCGAATTCCCAAGAACCCAAAAATCCGGTACACTGGTTCTTGCCTCTTACGTGGCGTTATCTTGGAAAACTCCCCCAGGACCGGAAGGTAGCAAGGGTATTCGAGCTATGACGGGTGCGTAAGGGGTTTTTCTATGCCCAAAAATAGCTACTTAGACAATTGGGCACCCGTCATATGCACTACGTGCCTGCTCCGCTGGCGCCTCACTCAAAAACAAGGGCACAAGCATCCACAAATGTGCTTTCTGTTACTTTTCCTATTCGGGGCTTGCATGCTTCACAAAAGCGTAGTAAAGTTTTATTCGTTGCCTACGCAATGCGTAGAAAACATAGCTGGAGGATTCGCCTAGCGGCCTATGGCGCACGCCTGGAACGCGTGTTGGGTTAACAGCCCTCGGGGGTTCAAATCCCCCATCCTCCGCCACCGATCCCCGGTCTTAGATTCTAAGACCGGGGATTTTTTATACCCCTTGGTACTATTTCTTCAGAAACCCCACGGTTCCACGCACCGCCGGGGCGCCCCAGACCTGCAGAAAGCACCACCATGATCTTCAAAAAAGTAGGCGACAGCCGCCCCTACCCCCAGCACGGCATGACCCACGCCGACTGGGGAGGAATCCCGCCGCGGCAGGTGCGCCTCGACACCCTCATCACTACCCAAAAAACCCTCAACCTCGAGACCCTACTCGCCGAAGACTCCACCTTCTACGGCGACCTCTTCCCGCACGTGGTCAAATGGGGTGGCGAACTCTACCTCGAAGACGGCGTGCACCGCGCACTGCGTAACGCCCTGCACCGCCGCGCCGTCATGTACGCGCGCGTACTGGACCTGGACTCCATCTCCCCGGCGCTGCTGCCCGGCGTCTAAGAGCCTACCCGAATACAGAAAATGCCGCGGACCGATGCAAAGAAGCATTAGGTCCGCGGCATTATATGTAGCTATTCAGCCCGCTCAACCCTTAGGAAGCGACCTTCAGGTTCGCCTCCTGCACGGGCGACTGCTCCGGCAGAGACTCCTCGGAGTCCAGACGAACAGGGTTGCCTGCGGCGTCAAAACGCGCGCCCAAACCCATCTGAATAAAACGGATAGTATTCAGAATCTGGCGTTCGCGAGTCTCCTCATCCGGTGCGTCCTCCGCACGACCCGCACTTGAAGAGAGGGAACCGTGCACGAGCATCGCCAATTCGCGAATGTCGTTCTTCGGAATGTAGTTCTCAGCAATGGCGGCAGAAAGAATATGCGCCAGCACCATCTGCAGCTCGTGCACGTGCTTGCCGAGCTTCGCGTAGGACTCGGGGGAAAGCATAGAGCGCATCGCCGGGCCCGGAGGTAGGTGGCGGCGCGCCAAATCGTTAATCTGCAGGCGAATGTAGACCGCGAGCTGGTCAATCGGGTTCTCGATGCCCTCCAGGCCGACGCGCAGTTCGTTGAGGAAGCGTTCGGTCTCGTCCAGGGCGTAAGCGACCAACAGTTCGCCCATGTCGGCGAAGTAGTTGTAGACCGCGGTGCGGCCGATGCCGGCGTTCTTGGCGACGTCGGTCATGGTCAGGCCGGGCAGGCCGCGGGTGTAGAGGATCTCGCCGAAGGAGTTGAGAATGGCACGCTTGGTGTTCTCGCGCTGGGCGGCGTTGGTTGCTGCAGAAATACGAGGCATAGTGACACTCTACCCCAAATCGTCATCAAATGACGAATTTATTGAATGTGTCACCAAGAAATTTGCCCAATCCATGCGAATTTTCGCGTTTATGACGAAATAACCGCCCCCTACAAGAACCCCAAACGAGTAGCCGCCGCCAAATCAGCACCCACCAACGACGCAATCGGATACCCCGTATGGCCGCGCCCCGGAGTCACCTGCAACAAAGTCCGCGCCCCCAAACCTTCGTAGAAAGCGCTACCCTCCTGCACCGCAATACGCGCCGACCAGCTACCCTCCGCACTGGTCGCCATACGCCGACGACCCGACGGCGAACGCCCATCCAACACACCCACATGCCAACTCATCAACAGACGCTCATGCGAGGAAGGATTCAGCGCAGCCAGCTCACGCACCCGCACGGGCACGCCGTCAGCGCCGCCTCCACCGATGAAAGTCGCGCCGCCTCCGCGAATCCACTCAATATCGTGCGACAGCAGCTCGTAGCTGAGGAACTCCGCGCCACCCGAATAGCCCGCACACCAGACGCGGCTCATATCCACCCCGTACGCCAGGGTAATCTCCTCAATCAGGGCACGAACCATCCTGCCGTTTGAGCGGGCACGAACCCACCAGTTATAGGTCAGCGGAGGCGCATAGGAGCCGGCATCCGTCAGGCGAGGCTCCCGCAGGCTACCCGGCGACAGCACCGGCACCGACAGCATATTGAACTCAGCCGCCACCTGCGCCAACTCGGCACGCAGGGGAGAAGCACGACGCAACAGGCGACTCCCGGCACGCGAAAGATGATCACCATCAAAATAGAACAGTACGCCGGGCGCAGACTCAGACTCGGACAAAAGATGCAGATTATCGACCCGGTAGTAGATATTGCGACCCCGATGCGTAAACGACCGGTAACCGAGCAGCTCAGAGGAAGCCAGAAGCATCGGCTCCAGCAGGGAGATACCGGTGCGCACAGCCTGCGCCGCATAGATGAACAGCGGATGCAGACGCGGAATATGCGCGCTCAGCCGCCGCTGGTTACGGTGGTGCCGCCTCCGCGCTCGCCGTATAGAGCCCCGAATCGAGCGGCGCACCGAGATACGAACCGAGGCGCGTAAAGCACGCCCCGCCTCCAGCGGGGACGCCACCTGCCCGGTACGGTGAACTCCGCTGCGGTGAACTCTGCGGCTCAGACTCTTCATACCTCCATTGTAGGTGCGGGGGTTCTATCGCCGCCGGGATGAGGCGGATCCGCAGGCACTCGCACCGGGTAGCCGGGCGGATATAGCGTCCACACTCTTGAAAGGAGCCCATAAACCTGCCGCCGGCACGGCGTATAGGTACTATTAGATAGGCTCGGGTGGCAGACGAGCCGGTGAACCCTGCCCTGCATTGCAGGCTCACCACCACGCGTGAGGGCTCGTACCTGACGTGAAGAAACACATCGCATGAAGAAAGACTTGGGGAAAGTAATGGCTAAACCCGTTAGCGAATCTAAAGCTCAGACGAGCACCGTCAAGGTGCCCTGGGCCGGTCGCCGCGGCTACTTTGATCTGCTGCTGGGCGCATCCTGCGTCATCCTGATCATTTCGAATATCGGCGCAACCAAGGGCGTGGAGTTCGGTCCGCTACCCTTCGAGCTGCCCCTGATTGGCTCGACCATCGTCACCGACGGTGGTTTCTTCCTTTTCCCGCTCGCCTACGTGATTGGCGACCTTCTTTCTGAGGTGTACGGCTTCAAGCGTGCCCGCCGCGCCATTGTGGCGTCCTTCAGCTCGGCTGCTTTTGCTGCCCTGTGCTTCCTGCTGATCGTGCACCTGCCCGCTGCGAGCTTCTACACCGGCCAGGACTCGTTTGAGCAGGTTCTCGGCCCGGTCTGGCAGATTTTTGTGGGCTCCCTGCTCGGTTACCTCTTCGGCCAGACCCTGAACGCCTGGGTCATGGTGGCAATGAAGAAGGCAAGCAAGGGCCGTTTCCTGTGGCTGCGTATGATCGTCTCCACCCTGGTCGGTGAGTTGCTCGATACCGTCATCTTCTGCTCCATTGCGGCACCGGTGCTCGGCATCGCCACCGTGGAAGCATTCATCAACTACGTACTGATCGGCTATATCTACAAGTGCCTGGTCGAGGTGCTCCTCATGCCGATCAGCTACCCGATTATTGGTTGGTTCAAGCGTCACGAACTCGAGTACGTGGCGTAAGCTAACCTCCTGACAGCTGATGTGCAGAGCCGCCCGGCCTAACGACTGGGCGGCATTGCCATTTCAGCTTTATTCAATACACAGCATGTCTAAGAAAGAGATACGTTATGTCTAAGCTGCAGGGGGACACCCCCGAGCAGTCGGAGAAGAACGACTCGCTGAATCGTTCCCTCTCCCACGGCCAGTTGACCATGATTGCGATGGGCTTGGCGCTGGGTACGGGCCTGTTCCTGGGCTCCTCCTCCGCCATTAAAATTGCGGGCCCCGGCGCAATCCTCTCTTACGCTATTGGTTCGATGATTGCGGCAACCATTGCTGCGTGCGCGGGCGAAATGTCCGTGCGTCACCCCGTCCAGGGCGGTTTCGGCACCATTGCGAGCCGATACCTGAACCCCTTTAGCGGTTACCTGACTCGCTGGGCGTATTGGGCATGCACCGTGCCGCTGGCTGGTGCTGAGCTGGTGGCGGTTGGCCACTACATGGCGTACTGGTTCCCGGACGTTCCCCTGGCTGTGTTCGTCGCTCTCTTCGGTGCGATTATTCTGGTGCTGAACCTGGTGAGCGTGAAGTCCTTCGGCGCCCTGGAGTTCATGCTCTCTTCGATTAAGGTTTCTGCCGTCATCGTGTTCATGGTGATTGGTGTACTGCTGGTGTTCGTGGGTCTGCCCGGCCATGCCGCGGCGGGTACCGCAAACCTCGTGAACGACGGCGGCTTCCTGCCCAACGGCCCGGCATCCATCTGGATTTCGATGGCTGTTGTCATGTTCTCCTTCGGCGGCGTGGAAATGATTTCCCTCTCCGCAGCGGAGGCGAAAGACCCGGCACGCTCGGTGGCAACCAGCGTGAAGGCAATGATCTGGCGCCTGTCCACCTTCTACGTGGTGTCCATGGCAATTATTCTGTGCCTGGTGCCCTGGCAGACCGCCGCCCAGAACTCGGAGCTGACCGAGTCGCCATTCGTGCTCGTCTTCTCTGAACTGGGTATCCCCTTCGCGGCGGACATCATGAACTTCGTGGTGCTCGTTGCTGCGCTCTCTGGCGCTAACGCCTCCCTGTACGCGGCAACCCGCCTGCTGCACGCCCTGGGCTCTGACCGTATGGCTCCCGCAGTGGCTGCCCGCACCTCCTCGCGCGGCGTGCCGGTCGTGGCTCTGCTCATCTCCTTCACCGGCGTTGTCGTGGCAACCGTGATGGCTGTTGCCAAGATTGGCGACATCTTTGCCCTGCTCATGGCGCTGGTGACCCTGTGCATCCTGATCGTGTGGATCATGATTCTGCTGACCTACCAGGCGTACAAGAAGGACCAGAAGAACGCCTCCTCCTTCACCGTGCTGGGTGGCCGCGTCACCGCAGGCCTGGCCCTGGCGGGTGTTCTGGCGACCCTGGCGGCAATGTTCATGCTGCCCGGCTCGGGTGTGCAGGAATCCATTATGGTCGGCATCGTCTTCTTCGTGCTGATTTCTATTGGCTACGCCATCTCCTCGAAGGTTCAGGGCGGCTATGAGCGCCCCGACCTGGACGCTATGCACGCCGACGAGGACACCAGCGCGGCACAGCACTAAATAGCGTGAAAGCCTCGCGAGGCTAAAACATATAGGGCACCGGATGGGGGAGCACCCCCGTTCGGTGCCTTTCGCTTTTGTACCCTATTCGTTTTTGTGCCCTAGACGGCGCCGTTCTGAGCGATGTGAGTGTGCCCGTAGAATAGTTAACTATTCGTACCCGTCAACGAGGCTAGAAGCCGCAGAAGCCGGGTGCGAGCACACATTGCACATCCACGCCCCTAAGGCGTACTGACGGAAGGCACCTTCGTGTCCCACAACGACGATACCCGCAGCCAGGCTGCAGCGGGGACCGCAGGATCGCGCACCCTGAAGCGTTCTCTGTCCCACGGACAGATGACCATGATCGTGATGGGTTCCGCGCTCGGTACGGGCCTCTTCTTGGGTTCGGGCACCGCCATCGCGATGGCTGGTCCCGCGGTCATTCTCACCTACGCTATTGGTTCTGCGCTCGCTTCGGTGATTGGTGCGGCAACCGGTGAAATGGCGGTTCGCTACCCTGTCCGTGGCGGTTTCGGTACTATTGCTACCCGCTACCTGGGCCCCTTCGCGGGCTTTTTGACTCGCATCGCCTACTGGACGGCGACTGTTCTGATTGCCGGTGTTGAGCTGGTGTCGGTGGCGACCTACCTGAATTATTGGTGGCCGCAGCTGCCCCTGTGGGCTGGTATTGCCGCGTTTGGTGTGGCGCTGATTGTGCTGAACCTGACCAGCGTGAAGTCTTTCGGCATGCTGGAGTTCTTCCTATCTTCGATTAAGGTCATTTCGATTGTTGCCTTCCTGCTGGTGGGTCTGTGCCTGATTTTCTTCGGCCTGCCCGGTCACGCCGCGGTGGGTACCGCAAACCTCTTCAACGACGGCGGTTTCATGCCCAACGGCCCGCAGTCTGTATGGCTGTCGTTGGCTGTTGTGATGTTCTCCTTCGGCGGTATTGAGATGATCTCGATCTCCGCTGCGGAGGCGAAGGACCCCTCCCGTTCGGTGCGTTCCTCGGCGAAGGCGATGATGATTCGTCTGGCGACCTTCTACGTGCTCGCCGTTCTGATTGTTGTGGCTGTTATTCCGTGGCGTTCGGCCTCTGGCCTGGGCGATGCGGTGGACGCTTCCCCGTTCGTTCTGGTCTTTGAGCAGCTGGGTGTGCACGGTGTGGCGCATTTCGTGAACTTTGTGGTGCTGATTGCGGCGCTGTCGAGCGCGAACGCGAACCTGTACGCGGGTGCGCGTCTGCTGCACTCCCTGGCGGCTGACGGCATGGCTCCTCGCCAGCTGGCTCAGGTGAACCGCGCTGGCGTTCCGGCTCGTGCGGTATGGCTGTCGACCAGCGGCATGGTGATCGCTATTCTGCTGGCGCTGTACAGCCCGAAGGAAGCGTTCCTCTCCATGATTTTCGTGATTATGGTGTGCGCGTTGACCGTGTGGGTTCTGATTCTGTTTGCCTACATCGTGTACAAGCGTGTTGAGCCGGCAACGGGCGGTTTCCGCCTGTGGGGTGGCCAGTTCACTGCGGCTCTCGGCGTTCTGCTGCTCTTCGCGGTGTGGGTTGCGCTCTTCATGGTGCGCGGTTCTATGGTTCCGGCGATTGTGGGCGTGGGCTACTTTGTGGTGCTGAGCCTGCTGTACTTTGCTCGTATTCGCCACACTCACGTGATTGATGAGCAGACCTTCGTGGAGGCTCAGCAGGCAACTGCCGAGTATGACGCCATGAAGTACGACGCTGATCATGCGTTGGAGACTGCGGCGAAGCTGGGCCGTTAGGTTCTGTGGCTCCTCGGAGGGCTGTGTTGGGGCCTGCAGAGACTCCAAGAAGGTAATAAACGAAAAATACGGAAAATTTCTGGAATTCCTCGTAATAAAACCGTAAAAATACCGTTGGTCCTCAGGGCGGGTCTATCATAGACAGTGAACCGTATGATCTTGTATGCGTTCAAATGTCTGTGTGTTGGATGAGGCTCGAAAGCATCGTAGCTTTCGAGCCTCATCGCTTTAACTACCAAATATATTTCTAGTACCCGAATCATCATCAGCTGATTCATTTGCGGTACCTTGCGGATTCGTACGAAGAGCCCCCTCAAAGCGGCGGGGGAGTAGAGTTAAACCATGCAAAGCCCCGAAAAGACCTCTGAAAAGACCCTTGAAAAGACCTCTGCCTCTGAGGTCGGTACCACCGAACTGCTGTTGCACGTACCCGCCCGCTGGGGCGATATGGACGCCTACGGGCACGTCAACAACGTTGCCATCCTCTCGATTATGGAAGAAGCCCGCGTGGCGCTCTTCGGTCCGCCGCCGTCCTGCGGGCAGAAGCCTACCGTGGCGCCGCAGCCTCCGATTCCGCTTTTTGACCTGGTTGCCGAGGGCGTGCAGGCACTCATTGCCGAGCACGGCATCCGCTACCTGGCTCAGCTGCCCTACACCGGCGAGCCCGTGCCGGTGCGCCTGAGCGTGGAGAAGGTCAGCGCCGCATCCGTGCGTATTGGCTACTCGATTCTCTCCCCGGTGGACGGCCGCGAATGCGTGCGTGCCTTTACCGTGCTGGCGTTCTGGGACTCCATTGCGGGGCGACTGACTCGGCTGACCCCCGAGCAGCGTGAACTGTTGAGCCCCTACTTGCCGCAGAAGTAGGGGTAGATACCGGCGCTCCGCTGTAATAAACCGGTCTTGAACGGGGTCAAGCGTATGCTTTAAATACCTTCTGCAAAGGGTGCAAAAGGTTCATTCCCGGGAGAGATAACGATGTCGTTTCACCACACTCAGGCAGACCCCGCCGATTGGGGTCGCCGCACGATGCGCGCCACCGGATGCGCCGCCGCCCTGCTCCTCGCCCTGACCGGCTGCTTTGGCGGTTCTAAGAGCGAAAACTCTTCGTCGAGCCCCAGCCCCTCCAACACGGCTAACCACTCGCAATACCCGCTCCCTTCCTCCACCGCGTCCCCGTCACCGACGAAGAAGACCGAGCCGACCGTCACCGAGACCCAGGTGTCAGCCCCCGCAGAGAGCGCCGAGGCGAAGGCATCTGAATCCTCCGCACCCGCTGAAGCGAAGGCAACCTCTGCCGCGAACCCTACCGCCGCTGAGACTCCCCGCGCGCCCGAAAAGGTGGAGGTTGAACGCGCCTCCGCCGGCGAGCGCTGCGGACACATCGGACGCAAGGGCTACCTGAAGACCGGTGCGGAAATCATGGTGCTGCGCGGTACCGTGGACTGCGCCCACGCCCTGGACGTGCTGACCGAGTACATCACCACCCCGCGTGCCGACGACAACCTGACCGAGCACCAGGTTGCGAAGGTTCAGGACGCCACCTGCTACTGGAACCCGCAGTACGCGATGGCTGAGAACCGTCGCGAGGATCGCGGCGCCCCCGAGTGCACTATCGGTGAGGATGTCGCCTTTGTGGCTCGTCTGGAAAACCCGGACGCTCCCCCGATTCCCTTCCTCATGGAGCCCTCCTACTACGATTCCGGTGCCGGCTACTACCGTTTCAAGAGCGACGATGAGCGCACCCTCTGCGAGCTGAACCCCGCGGACGGAACCCTGGTGTGCGAGCGCCGCACCGGCGAGCAGACCGGTGACGGTAACGGTGCGGTCGGTCGTACTTTTGCCGGTCCGGTGGAGGTGACTCGCATGAACTTCCTGACCGGCGCCAGCGAGGTGAATACCGTGAATGAGTCCTCGGCTCTGCACGCGGAAACCACCACCGCAAACACGAAGATGATGCACACCTGGGATGTGGTGACTGTGCCCGCAGCTGAGGGTCATCAGCTGACCTGTTTCGGCGAGATTGAGAATAGCTCGATAAGCTGCCATGACAGAAACGGGCACACTATTCTGGTGCGTGGCAGGCACGAAGGCTAAGCGCTCTAGAGGAGGGGTCACCCTGCAGGGTCCTAAGATGCCGTATAGCTAGCTCACAGGTAGCGTCTTTAGAATACTGGTTAGGAACCCGAACCGATGACGCAGAAAGGTCACCATGCATCCGGCACAGAAGCACTCTACCCAGACTTCTACCCAGGCTCGTTCTACTACGCTCCGCACCGCTCAGCGCTACAGCCCCGTAGCGCTCGGTGCCACGCTCCTGCTGGTGCTGTCGGCATGCTCCGGAGGCGCTACTACCGCCGCCTCCCCGAGCGCCACCGCAACCCCTAGCCCGAGCGCTACGAGCGCGAAGGCAAGCGCCAGCCCCACCCGCACCGTAACGGTCACTGAAAGCACCCCGACTGCCGGTACTGTTCACACCTCCACCGCGGCTGCTACTGTGAGCCCCGGAACCATCACCACCGCAAGCCCCACGGCGACCGTGCAGGCGAGCGCGGCGGCGAGCGCCTCCGCATCGGCTAAGGCGAATACTTCGGCGAGCGCTGTGGCGAAGGCGTCGAGCACTGCGAGCCTGTCCAGCTCGGATGTTCAGTCTGCGGGCGGTAGCTGCGGCAGCATGGACGCTACCGGCTACCTGAAGCACAACGCTACGGTTCAGGTGACCTCCGGCGCGGTGGATTGCCTGTTTGCGCGTGAGCTGATCCGCCAGTTTGTGGTGCAGAACCCCGCCGAGGTGACCGACAAGGCGAAT
>OGGM01000416.1_pt1 | contig 32372 bp, 20 predicted proteins | sample 1571251 | NCBI WGS metagenome assembly OGGM01 (sample SAMEA2582076, study PRJEB24529) | metagenome | biome: Human gut stool | place: China | collected 2011 | reverse complement strand
GTCGGGGGTACCGCCCGCGTGTAGTGCGCGGGTGCGGAAGCCGAAAGTGTGTTCAGCCATTGGTTTGCTCCTGGTGTATCTGCCCGCCTGTGTGCGGGGAGTCGATAGTGGCTCGACTTTATACTGTGCCACCAGCGGCGGGGTGCACCAAGTGCGGGTACCTATATGTCGTTTATTGCGGATTATGACGGGGCATCATATCAGCCGTCATAGCAGAAGTTGTTATGACGGCTGATATGATGCCCGGTCAATGAGACCGATAGAAATACCCGGTTTTAACCTGCAATTCCGGGGTTTTCAAGATTCTAAGAGTGATGAAGATACCGCATCATATCAACATCATCGCAGGATCATAACAACATCATGACAAGTCTTGTTATGATGCTGTTATGACGTTCACCAAGAAGTAGCCATCAGGAGCATACATGGAAACAAACACCGCCAAACTCATCGAAAACCTACGCCGTAGCCAGGCTGAAAACGGACAGGTAGAAGTCAAAGCTGCAGCTGGCGGGTTCCCCAAGTCTGTTCTTGAAACCGTTAGCGCCTTCGCTAATGGAGACGGTGGCACCATTCTTCTCGGCCTCACCGACCCGGCAGAAGGTCTACAGCCGGTTGAAGGTTTCAACGCACAGGCAGTCCATGATGCATCCGTTGAGGCAATCCGTTCCAAGATCACACCTCGACCCCCGGTAGACATTCACATTGAGGCGGTAGATATTGAGGCGGTAGAGGGCCAGCATCGTATCGTGCGTATCGATGTTCTCCCCGGCGACCCGACGCAGAAGCCCTACTACATCGAAGCAAACGGCATGTATAACGGCTCCTACCAGCGCGTCGGCGAGGCCGATATTCGCCTCACCAAGTACGAGATTGACCGCCTCCTAGAGAACCGCAGCCAGCCCCGCTACGACGAGGAGCTGGTCAGCGAGGCAAGGTTCAAGGACCTCTCCCCCACCCTTGTGAGTGCCTATGTCGCTCGCCTGCGCGAGGAGCAGCCTCGTGTTTTTGCGGCGCTTTCTGACCGTGAGGTTCTTCTGCAGGCACGCATTCTACGCATCGATTCTGAGGGCCGAGAAGTGCCCACTCTTGGGGCGCTTCTCGCCATGGGTTCATACCCGCAGGCATTCTTCCCGCAGCTGATGATGAGCGTTGTTGTTCTTCCCGGTGAAGAGCTTGGTGAGGTTACTGAGGACGGTCGACGTTTCCTCGACAATCACAGCTGTACCGGGCCTATCCCCTCCATGCTGGATGAAGCTATGGGCGTTTTGGTTCGCAATATGCGCAAAACGTCCACGATGGAGGGCCTCAACAGCAGCGGTATCGGGCGGGTTGAGCGCTACGAGTATCCACTGGAGGCTATCCGCGAGCTCCTGGTCAACGCTCTCATGCACCGCGACTACTCCCCGGGTGCGCGCGGCTCACAGGTGCAGGTTGAGCTCTACACCAACCGCCTGGTGGTGCGTAGCCCGGGTGGTATTTACGGTGCTGTAACTATCCGAGATTTCGGTCAGCCCGGTGTTTCTTCAACCCGCAATAGCTACTTGGCAAGCATTCTGACTGACCTGCCCGACCCGGGGACAGGGCGTTTGATTGCAGAGAATAGGGCTTCCGGTATTCCCACGGTTCTGCGCGCGCTGAAGGATGCGGGTCTGCCCGCTCCCCAGTTTGCTGACCGTCTACTCTATGTGCAGGTCACTCTGATGCAACCCCCGCAAGGTGTGTCTTCTACGGAACAGAAGACCGCGCCTAAGGATAAGACTCAGCAAACAACCCATCCCGAAGGTAAACGTTCAGCCGACACCGCCGAACCGGAGGGGGCCGACGCTTCGCTTGATGGCCTCAGCGAACGCCAGGCCGGCATTGTGCGCGGTCTGCGTGCACAGGGCGAGGCGGTTTCTGCGGCGTTTATCCAGGAGCATTGGGGTCGGGGTGCTTCACGTACTTCCATTACGAATGACCTGCGCAGTCTTGTGGATGCGAAGCTGATTGTCCCGACGGCTCCGCCGCGTAGTAAGAACCGTAAGTATCGCGCTGCTTAGACGTGCCCGAATAAAAGGTACATGAAGGGAGGGAAATAGAGCAGATATTCTCTATTCCCCTCCCCTGGTGTACAGCTAGCCGAGTCAGTAGCTAACCGAGGCAGCGTTGAAGGCAACCCCGGCTTAGCGGCAGGGCTTTAGCCGCAGGACCATTCAAAGACGACCTGCGAGAAATCGCGGGCGGCAAGCGCCTCCGGGGTAATCAGCCAGTTCGCCGCACCGGCATCACCCCACATGATCTCAATCTCCTCGTCTTCGTTCTCCTCATTCTCCGATTCAGAGACGATAGTCAGCAGGTTCACCGTGTGGCCGCGCAGCTCCTTGAACTCTTCACGCGGGTCATTCTGCACAAAGAACGGGTATCCGCCCACGTGGGAATACTCTTCCTCCGACTCGAAGGGCTCCGTCAGCTCGTAGAGGGCTTCGCGGCGTGCCTGGTTCTTGTACGGGTTCTCGTGCGCTTCGGGCAGCAACTCATCCGGGTAGGTTTCATCCCACTTCGCACCAAAAACGTCGTAGTAGTCATAGCCGGAGGCGGTCACCCCCTGCTCACGCACCTCAAAGGTCATGCCGTACTCAAGCTCAAGCGGGCCGCTCTCACAGTCGAAACCGCCAATAGGCCAGCCGCCCTCGTCCCAGTCCACGTTGGGGAAGGGAGCATCCGGGTTCGGCTCACCCAGAGTCTCGTAGTAGATAACACGGAAGTTCTTCTGCGAGGTCGGGTTCTCATAATCAAAACCCCACAAGCATTCTTCGTCGTTCGGGTCCATCCAGAACTGCAGCAGACCGGTGGCGGGGTACAGGTCATTCTCGGGCAGCTCAGCGCAGTTAATCTGCGCAATCATGCCCAGCGGCTCACCCTTCTCATTGGTCGGCGCAGACTCCCCGGCAGGCAGGTACGGTCGGCCACCAAACTTGGAGGCAGTCTGCGGCAAAGGTTCGGCGGGAACGAAGGGCTTCAGCGCGATAGCCTTCTTGCGGGCGCCTTCCTGGTTGAGCAGGTCGATAACGCGCTTCGCCTGCTTCTCGATGTCCTTGAACGGCTTGTTGTCGAGCATCTTAGATTCTCCTCATTGATGATGTGAAAGTAGTACGGTCTCTAGCCGCAAGCCCACTCAAAGACGACCTGCGAGAAATCGCGGGCGGCAAGCGCCTCCGGAGTAATCAGCCAGTTCGCTGCACCGGCATCACCCCACATCACGTACACGCCCTCATCAGCGTCCTCACCCCACTCCGACTCAATGGTCAGCAGGTTCACCGTGTGGCCGCGCAGCTCCTCGAACTCGTCGCGCGGGTCATTCTGCACAAACGAAGGGTAGCCGCCGACATGCGAGTAATCCCTCTCCTCCGATTCGAAGGGCTCCAGCAGGTTGTAGGAGGCGTTATCGCGTGCGTTCGGTTCCTCGGGAAGCTTCTGGTCCGGGTACATTTCGTCCCAGGCGTCAGCGAACTGGTCGTAGATTTCGAAGCCGCCATCCAGGAAGCCCTGCTCCCAGGTCTCGAAGGCAAGTGCGTACTCAACAACCTCCTCAGCGGTACCCTTGCCGTCACGACCATAGGGCCAACCGTAGTCATCCCAGTTCACGGTCGGGAACGGAGCATCCGGGTTCGGCTCACCCAGAGTCTCGTAATACACCACGCGGTGATTCTTCTGCGAGAGCGGGTTCTCGTAGTCGTAACCCCACATGCATTCTTCGTCGTTGGGGTTAATCCAGAACTGCAGCAGACCGGTCGCCGGGTAAATGTCATTCTCGGGCAGGTCAGCACAGTTAATCTGCGCGATCATGCCCAGCGGCTCACCCTTCTCGTTGGTCGGCGCAGACTCCCCGGCGGGCAGGTACGGACGGCCACCAAACTTGGAGGCGGTCTGCGGCAGCGGCGCTTCGGGGCGGGTTACTTTCAGGCGGATTGCCTGCTTGCGGGCGCCACGCTCGTTGAGTGCGTCGATGACGCGGCGTACCTGCGCCAGGGTCTCTTCGGAGGGCTTATTCTTCGGCATTACGTGCTCATTTCGTCGGTGAATTAATCGGTGTGGAAGGTTCGGTGTGTCAGGCGCGGGCAACGGTACCGCTGCGCCTTCTACCCCCATTAGACCCTATTTCGGGCGGGCGCGCACCGAATCTGGTCACGAGTGCATCCAGTGGGTAAAAAGCAGGTGCACAGCGCGCAGAAAACAAGTGCAGAGCATACAGAAAGCCCCGCCTTCTCACCCTCATGCGCGGGCATGAGAGGCAAGAATGCGGGGCTTCCCAGTCATTCTCAGTGGAACTCAGTGGTTCTCAGCGATTCTCTACACGAGACAATGAAAGACCTAAAGCGCCTTTTCGATGGTCTCCAGAACGCCAAGCGCGGCAGCCGGGCCAGCGTTCAGGAAGAACATGTCAGAATCCACGCTGTGCGCGTGCTTCTCGGTGACAGCCTTGAGGGTGCTCCACAGCGCCTCACCGGTCAGCTTGGACTCGTCGCCGCCCTGCACACCGTAGAACAGGTAGTCGCCGTCAGCCTGGTCGAGCTGCTCGGAGCTCAGGTCCACGGAGGTCTTCTCAACCTGCGCAGCCGCGGGGCGTGCCAGGGATGCATCCTGGCAGATGGAGCCCACGAACGAGGACTTCGCGAAGATGCGGGTGCGGTCAGCGGAAGCGTACAGGAAGGAGAAGGTCTTCTCGCTGCCAGCCTTCTGACCGACCGACTTCGCCTTGGTGTTGTACTCCTCCATGAGCTTCTCAGCCTTCTCGGTGGTACCCAGCGCGGCGGCGATCAGCAGGAAGTCCTGCTTCCAGTTGATGCCGGTACCCTCGGTGACCACGGTCGGCGCGATCTTGGCGAGGGACTCGTACAGCTCGTCCTTCTTGTTGGTGTTGTTGATGAGGATCAGGTCGGGCTTGAGGTTTGCGATGGCTTCAAGGTCCGGGTCGGTGCGCTTGCCGACCTTGGCGATCTTGTCGAGCTCTGCGGACTTATTGGAGAACTTGGTCTTCAGGTAGGCGGGGACCAGGTCGGCGTCACCGGCGGTTGCCGCGCCAACAGGCACAATGCCCAGGGAGAGTACGCCGTCGAGCTGACCGGTGGAGAGAATCACGACCTTGGAGGGTGCGGATTTGATGGTGGTTTCACCGCGGAAGTGCTTGACCGTGCGGGGGAATTCGCCGTCAACGGTAGTGGTGCCCATGCCGGAGGGCAGGGCGGAGGGTGCAACCTTCTTACCGGTCGCCGAAGCGGACGCGGAGGAGGAAGAGCCGGAAGTGTTGGAGGAGCCGCAAGCCGCCAGGGCGAGGGCGCCGAAAGAACCGAGTGCGAGTGCGCCGAAGGAGCGGCGGGTGATCTTGTTCGTCATATTTGCCATTTTATTAGGATAACCTCATATATGCATATGCGATACTTAATAATCATCTATTGATACGTTAAGCATCCTCCGCCCACCCGGGAGCGCACCGCTCCCCCACCACCTCCAAGGCATATGACCCAACAGACCACCACTTCTTCCGGCCCCGCCGTCAGCGAAGCCTCCCTGGCGAAAATTCGTGCCCTCTCCGCTTCTTCGGACGCCGTATCCGGCGCCTCCTCGGGCGGTCAGGGCGGCAAGTCCATCTCGCGTCTGGCGGTTGCGCTCATGATTGGCGGTGTTCTGTTGGTGCTGCTCTGCGCCCTGTCATTTGCGGTGGGTTCGCGCATGTTCGCCCTGGACCGCTCGATTGACGGTTTCCTCCACCCGGAAGCGAACACCGTTGAGTCGAAGCTGATTTGGGCGAAGCGTGCCCCGCGTACCGCCGCAGCGTTGCTGGTCGGTGCCGCGTTGGCGGTGTCGGGTGTGCTCATGCAGGCGTTGAGCCGTAACCCTCTGGCTGAGCCGGGCCTGCTGGGTGTGAATTCGGGTGCTGCCGCCTCCGTGGTGGTGGGTGTGGGCGTTTTTGGGGTGTCGTCCCCGTTCGTTCAGCTGTGGCTGGCGCTACTTGGTTCGGGTCTGGCGGCGGCGCTGGTGTTCGTCATGGGTCTGGTGGATTCTAAGCCGAACCTGGATTCGACGGCGCGTCTGGTACTCACGGGTGTGGCGGTGAATGCCTGCCTGGGCACGATTACCGGCATTATCACGATGTTTAATTCGAGGGCTTTTGACTCGCACCGTTTCTGGGTGGTGGGTTCGCTCGAGAACCGCACCTTTGAGCAGGTGCTCTCGGCGCTGCCGTTCGTGGCGTTGGGTTTGGTGCTGTCGTTCATGCTGATTGGTCCCCTGCGCGCCCTGGCGCTCGGTGAGGATGCGGCAGCCGGCCTGGGCGTGCCGGTGACGCTGGTGCGTGGCGCGACGATTATTGCGATTATGGCGCTGTGTGGTGCGGCGACCGCGATTGCGGGTCCGATTGGTTTTGTGGGCCTGGTTGTACCGCATGTGGTGCGTCTGCTGGTGGGTTCCGATATTGCGCGCGTTCTGCCGCTATCGCTGGTATACGGCCCGGTGTTGGTGCTTGCCGCCGATATTTTGGGTCGCGTTCTGGTCATGCCCAGTGAGCTTGAGGTGGGTATTGTGACCGCCTTTATTGGTGCCCCGGTGTTGATGGTTCTGGTGCTGCGTTTGAGCACCGGCGCGCGCGGCGCGAAGAAGAGCCGCATGGGTAAGAAGGCGCAGGCGCACGAGGAGGCGGGTCCGGCTCACGTGTCGGAGCACGGTCCGCATCGTGCTCACCACCCTGTTCTGCGTAGTTCATCTGGTTCGTAGGTCCCGGTTTCTGAGAGGTTTTATTGTGAGCGTTGTGTCTCGTTCTGTAGCCGGTTCTGTGCGTATTCCGGGGCGTTACCGCACCCCTATTCCGCGTACCCTGCTGGTGGTGGCGGTGCTGGTGGCGGCGGCGGCCGCCTCCCTAGTGTTTGGTAGTTATCAGATGAGCCCTGATCAGGTGTTTCGCCTGATTTTTCAGGGTGAGGGCACAGAGATTGAGCGTCAGCTGGTGTTGAATCAGCGTCTGCCGCGTATGCTTGCCGCCGTGGTGGTGGGTGCAGCTTTGGGCTTGTCGGGCGCTATTTTTCAGTCGGTTTCACGTAATGCTCTGGGTTCGCCGGATATTATCGGTTTCACGGTGGGTTCGGCGACCGGCGCCCTGTCTGTGGTGCTGATTGGGTCGTTGAGTTCTACCGGTGTGGGTATGGGCATGGGCGCTATTATTGGCGGTTTTGCGACGGCGGCTGTGGTGATGCTTCTGGCGGGTGCGCGCGGTGGCGCGACGATGGGGCAGAAGATGGTGCTGATTGGTATTGCGGTGAGTGCAATGCTCAGTTCGGTGAATGATTACCTGATTACGCGCGGTGATTTGGAGAAGGCGGAGGCGGCGAAGACCTGGCAGCACGGTTCGCTGAATGCTCTGTCGTGGAATCAGATGTCGGTTCAGGCGGTGCTGCTGCTGGTGACTATTCCGCTGGTTCTGCTGTTGACACGCCGCCTGCGCACCCTGGAGCTCGGCGACGATTTGGCGGCGGGTTTGGGCCTGCCGGTGAAGAAGACCGTGAACCTGCTGGTGGCAGCTGCCGTGCTTCTGGTGGCTGTGGCGATTTCTGTTGCGGGTCCGATTGGTTTCTTGGCGCTGGTTGCCCCGCAGATTGCGCGCCGCCTGTGGAACACTCCGGGTACGGCGATGTGGCATTCGGCGCTGTTGGGTTCGGTGATTTTGGTGCTGGCTGATTTTGTGTCGGCTCGTGCGTTGGCGCCATTCCAGATTCCGGTGGGCCTGGTGACGGGCGCGCTGGGCGGCGCGTACATGCTGTGGCTACTGTACCGTCAGCGCTAGTTGCGCCGCTTGATTCGGTATGAGTGACCGGGTGTTCCCCACTGTGGGGGCACCCGGTTTTCTGTATTTCACGGGGTTTTACGGGCGGTTTCAGATTTTTTAGAATTTTCCCAGTTTTACCCCGGGGTAGATTAAAAACTGCTTATCGTGTCAGGGGTCGCTCATAGAGTGTAGGTGTTGGAAGGGACGATCCTTCCGACCGGGCACGCCGTCTCCTGCGGTGTTGCCACTAGGTTGATTCAGCATCTACGGAAGGAACGGTCATGGACAACACCACTCACGAGAGCCAGTACGCAAACGCAGAGATTTCCTGCACCGCCGATGAGCAGCTGTGCCGTGATGCAGAGTTCAACCTGCTGATGCAGGCGGGCACCATCGTTCGTATGGAGCGTTTCAATGTGGAGGAGCTCCGCGGCGTTCTGGAGCAGCTGGTGGCTGACGGTTCGTGCTTCCGCACCGCGCCGGCATCCTCGACTATGGGCCGCGTGATGCGTCACCTGACTCAGGGCGCTTCCGGTTACGAGGCGAACCTGGCTGAGCTGCGTGCGGCGGCGCAGAACGCGCTGCTGTTCGTGTTCCCCCTGGAGAAGGACCTGGAGATGTGCCTGCGCTTTGAGCGTGTGCAGGGTACCGGTCTGGCGTTGACTCGCCTGGGCGTGAGCCCGGTCAATGGTGACCTGTGGACTCAGCACTGGGCGATGCGCGCGCTGGAGTGCACCGGCGGCGTGTTTGCGGTGGAGTCCGCTCCGGGTGCCTGCAATTTTGAGCTGCGCCGCGAGATGTTCTACGCGATGCTGTCGCTGGTTGAGCTGTCGACTTTGGGTCTGTCGGCTGAGCCGGAGGACTTCTACATGTTTGCCGATTCGGAGGCCGTGTGTAAGAAGTTTAAGCGTGAGCGTCGTGATTGCCGCCGCGCTATGCGTGCCCAGTACGACCGCGCCGCATAAGGTATATCGTGTATGCCTTATGCGGCATACGCGCATATCAGAGCCATTTGTTCTTCTTGAAGAACCAGTAGAGGAGCAGACAGGAACCCACCATGAGCAGCAGTGCGGCGGGGTAGCCGAACTCCCATTTGAGTTCGGGCATGACCTCAAAGTTCATGCCGTAGACGGAGCCAACGATGGTGGGCACCATGAGCAGCGCCGCGTAGGCGGAGATTTTCTTGGTGTCGTCGTTCTGCTGCTGGCCGAGCAGGGTGTCGTGCACTCGCAGGGCGTTTTCGAGGGAGCTGCGAAGGTCCTCGAGGCGTTCTTTTGTGTGCACCACGTGGTCGAGCACGTTGCGGAATTGCCGGGCGAGCTCGACCGCTTCTTCGTTCTTTTCTTCTTCGGATACGCCCGGGTAGGGTGAGGGGTCGAGTGCGCCGGTGCGTATGCCTTCGATGATTCGGCCGATCATGGATTCGAGGGGTCGGCAGGCACGCTGGAAGTCGATGACCTGGTTGAGCAGTTCGTAGATGCGCTGGGCGAGGGAGTTGGCCTCTTGCCGCTCGCTGGGGGAGAAGAGGATGTCTTCGATTTCGTCGTTGTCGTTTTCGAGTCCGTCGAGCACGGGTGCGTACCCGTCGACGGTGCTGTCGAGGATGCGGTGCAGCAGTCGGGCGGGGGATGCGTCGGGGGTGGCGTAGAGCAGGTTGAACTGGTCGTTGATGTTGCGGTCGCTGCGCTGTTCGTCGCGGACGAGTGCGAGGGTGTAGCGGGGGCCGGTGAAGAGGTGCAGTTCGCTCAGGCGCACTTCTTCTTCTTTGTCGAGGTAGATGGCGGGGCGGATGACAGTGAAGAGGGAGTCGCCGTATCGTTCTAGTTTGGCGCGCTGGTGGCCTCGTCCGGCGTCTTCGATGGCGAGTTCGTGCAGGTTGAAGATTTCTTGCAGGCCGTGCAGTTCGTGGATGCCGGTGTTGGCGTATCCGAGGGCTACGGCGGTGTTGGGCTGCTGGTAGGCGTTGAGGGTTTCTTCTTCGGGTGCGCCTACGCGGATGCGGTCGCCGCTGGGGTAGATGGCCCCGGTGATATAAGTCATCGTTGTGCTCCTCTGAACGCTTTGGCGCCACGTGTGCGGGGCGCTCTTTCCAGCATACGGCACGCGCCCCGCCCGGTCACATGCACCGCGCGCACCCGGCATACAAAAAGCCCCCGGAGGGCACCTATAAGGTAGCCTCCGGGGGCTTTCACGTATTTAGCTATTGAGCTTAGTCTTCGTTGATGAGGTCGCGAACCACAATGGTCTGGTCACGATCGGGACCCACACCAATCGCGGAGATACGGCAGCCGGAAATCTCTTCCAGCTTCAGCACGTACTTGCGGGCGTTCTCGGGCAGCTCATCCAGGCTCTTCGCATCCGAAATGTTCTCAGTCCAGCCGTCGTAGTACTCGAAAATCGGCTTAGCGTGGTGGAAATCGGTCTGGGTCATCGGCATCTCGTCGTGGCGCACACCGTCAACGTCATAAGCCACGCAGACCGGAATCTTATCCAGGCCGGTCAGCACGTCCAGCTTGGTGATGAACAGGTCGGTGAAACCGTTGATGCGCACAGCCTGACGCGCCAGCACGGCGTCATACCAGCCGCAACGACGCGGGCGGCCAGTGTTCACGCCGAACTCGCCGCCGGTGGTGCGCAGGAACTCGCCCATCTCATCGAACAGCTCGGTCGGGAAGGGGCCAGCACCCACGCGGGTGGTGTACGCCTTCTGAATACCGATTACGCGGGAGATACGGGTCGGGCCCACACCCGAACCGACGCATGCGCCGCCGGAGGTCGGGTTGGAGGAGGTCACGAACGGGTAGGTGCCGTGGTCAACGTCCAGGAAGGTTGCCTGGCCGCCCTCCATCAGCAGGGTCTTACCCTCGTCCAGCGCCTTGTTCAGCAGCTGGGTGGTGTCCACAATCATCGGCTTCAGACGCTCAGCGTAAGACATGAAGTACTCGACGATCTCGTCGACCTCAACGTGGCGGCGGTTGTAGACCTTCACCAGCAGTTCGTTCTTCTGGCGCAGTGCGCCTTCAACCTTCTGACACAGGATCGACTCGTCCAGGATGTCCTGAACACGCACGCCGAGGCGGCCCACCTTATCCATGTAGGCGGGGCCGATACCGCGGCCGGTGGTGCCGATAGCGCGCTTGCCGAGGAAGCGCTCAGTCACCTTGTCCATGGTCTGGTGGTAGGGCGCGACCAGGTGTGCGTTAGCAGAAATCTTCAGACGGGAGGTGTCAGCGCCGCGGGCCTCAAGGCCGTCAATCTCAGCGAACAGAGCCTCAGGGTTAACAACCACGCCGTTACCAATCACAGGGACGGCGTTCTCGCTCAGAATACCCGCGGGCAGCAGCTTCAGCTCAAACTTCTGGCCGTTCACCACCACGGTGTGACCGGCGTTGTTACCGCCGTTGGGCTTGACCACGTAGTCTACGCGGGGGCCGAGCAGGTCGGTTGCCTTACCCTTACCCTCATCGCCCCACTGGGCGCCCACAATCACGACAGCTGACATTTTTGTGCTCCTTGAAAGCCTTGAAGATACGCACCGGATTTCACGGCGCGGCGGCGACCTACCGCCTCATAATCCTGGTAGGCACACCTCTTCTAATGATACCGTGCCCGCCCCTTTAAGTCCCGTGTTACGGGGCGGTAGGCGTGCCGGATCCGGTGCCGGTGAGCCTCACCGGGCACGGTAACGCCCCCATCCAATATCTAGGACGGGGGCGCTACCGGTATGAGCTTACGAAGACTACTTGATGATCTCGATGAAGGTCATCGGGTAGGTGTACTGCTCACCGCGGTTCGCGGCCATAGCAGCCAGGCTGTGGAAGATAACCATCAAGATAGCCACAACCAGCGGGACAACCCACAGGATGATACCCAGGATGCCGAAAGACACTACCATCAGCAGCCAGGAAGCCATGCTGACGAGCCACAGGGAGAAGTTGAAATTGAACGCGCGGCGGGATGCTTCCTTAGTGAAAGCGTAACCGGGCTTGTCTTTGTAGATGAACCACATGACCAGCGGCGCGAGAATACTTGCGGATGCGAAGGACAGCAGAGACAGAATCGCAGAAGCCAGGTGCGCGAGCATCGCCATGTTCTGGTCGTCCTTGGAGGAGACAACGTAACCGTTGGACTGCTGACCCGGCGCCTGCGAGTAGGAGGGTGCCTGCTGGGAGTACTGGTTGTACTGTTCAGGGTTCGGGTTCTGGGACATCGTTCTTTTCCTAATCTATCGATGAGTGGATACAGCTAATCATTGAGGCGCGGCTAATCATTGAGGCGCGGCGGCAGGCTAACTCACCGTTTTCGGCGGGTGCCCGCCTCGCTCTGCTTGGTCGCAACGCTCGTGATGGTTTCACCCTATCAAGGCAAGGTAAATGGAATATTAACCCTCGCCGGACAGCAGGCGAAGAAACCCGAATATGACAAGAAAAAGAGGCCCTGCCCCTCCACACGGTGTTACATGCGTGGAGGGGCAGGGCGTTATACGGTTCTGGGCGGCACGGTTCGGGGTCTAGCCCTGTTTCTTTTGATCGGTGGGCTCTTCCGGTTCATGTTTAGGATGCGCGGCGGGCTTATGTAGCGCGGCAGGCTCGCGCTGTGCTGCAGGCTCGCGTCGCTTTGCGCGTTCCTGCTTTTTCAACGCCTCATACTCATCGAAGAAACCATGTTTCTTCGTGTATCCGTTGATGCCCATGTAGTCGTCCGGCAGGCGGTTGTACACCAGGTAGTACCAGAACTCGGCATGTGTCGTCTTTGTTTTCTGGATGAGTTCCCTCAGCCGGTTCTTACGCTTCACCGCCTGAACAATACCCACAATCCACAGGATCGGCACCACAAAAAATGAGCCGAGACCGATAATGATGAAGAAGAACAGCATCGACATGCCGGCGCTATTATCGAACATGCTCACCAAAGGAACCAGCACAAACGGGTTCAGTATCAGTAGGACAATAAGCACGGTCTTCCAGAAGGTGCGCTGACTCTCGATCTCTTCAATGTTGGAGCCAGCCAACGGATTATTGATGGGTACATAGCCCACCGGTTGCTGCTTGGCCGCCCGCGATACGGGGTTCTCCTCAATCTTGACCGGGTTCAGGTGGACAGCACACGCCTGCATGGGCGCGGAGGATTCAAGCGAGCGGTCCAGCAGGCGCATTTCGATAAGTTCCGAGTCGGGGATGCCGAAGAACGGCTCCGGGATGACCGGCAGAATAGCGCCTGGCTGCAGACCGAGGTGTTCCAGCCGAATGTACTCGCCGTAGGCGTGCGTTGCCTGATTCTGCATAGCCTGGGCCTGCTCTTGCTGAGCCTGTTCAGTGGAGGCGAGCGCTACCGGGTGGTTCGCCTCCTCGTCCTTACGAGATTCGTGAGTATCTTCTGAGGTGGCTTCTGAGGTGTCTTCCGGCTCTTCGATGTCGTCCGTGTCGCGGGAGTCTTCGGGTTCGCCCTCTTCATGCTCAGCGTCTTCATCTTCTACGTCTTCTAAGTTCTTCCGAGTGGAGTCGTAGCGCTTGGGGGCACCGGGGTAGACGTATTCATAATCGGGGTCCGGGTGCTGGTCGGGGCGCTCTAGCTCTTCGTCTTCGTCGGATTCTTGGTGGAACGTATCGTCTTCCGTTGTCGACGGCTGCTGGTCCATGAGTAACAGCATGTATTCCGGGACGGACTGGTCGGTGTCCCAGAGGGGCTGGTACGCCTCGTCCTTCTTTGCAGTTTCCCTCTTTACGGCTTCATTCTTTACAGCGGGGCGGTCTGCCATGGTCGTCTCCTTCGTTCACCAGACATACTCCTAGTGGCACCACCGTACCAGCGTGCGCTGGGCACTCCCTCGAAACCTACCGAATGAAAGCTGAGAAAAACCCCCGGACAAGCGCTAACACTGATGTGTTAACACTGTCAGGGGTTCAACGTTACCAGGGGTCTACTGGGGGGGCATTTGCGGGAAGCTACTCCGCTGGCGCTGACAATCCCTCGGGCTCCCCCGCTTCGTCCGGGTGGGCACCCTCCTACAGGGCGCGGTCGTACACCGGGTGGTACCAGAACGCACCATATGTCGTTGCCCGCGCCACCGCCTCCCGCCGCTTCTGTGGGAGCTTCACCAGCGAATAAATCATCAAGCCAAGCCAGATAAAGGGCACCGTGAACAACGAATACAGCCAGACAAAGAAATAGGTGCCAAGAACCGCACCGGCAGCCTGCTCATCCACTATGTACAGCAGGGGTAGCACAAGGAACGGGTTAATCACCTGCAATACTACGCACAGAATCAGCCACCACGCGTACCCGAGGCGAGCTTTAGTCCAATCCACGGTGGCTTCGGGGGTGGTTGCGGGGATGTAGCCAACTACCCTAGCGGTGCCCGTGTCTTCCCCCGGTACAGATTCCCCCGGCACGGATTCACCCGGTGCAGAAAGATTCGCCGCGGTGCCGGGCTCATTCTGCCAACGTACGGAAGCCACCTGTGTAGGTCCAGCATCACTCGATAGCGCACTCAGTAGCTGCATGGGCTGGAGGTGCGGGCCGGGAATACCGTAGATAGGTTCCGTCGCCACAGGCAGGGCGGCATCAACGGTGAAAGAGTCCATACGCCATTGCGGGCTCTGCGCCCACATTTCGTCGGTCATGATGCGCCGCCCATATGTGAGTTCGGCGGCGCAGGGGTGGGAGCAGCCGCCACAGAGGACATCGAAGACGTTGCACCCAGGATTCCCTGCATCTCCTCAGCGTTCTTGGGCAGACGGTCGTACACCAGATAGAACCAGAACTGCCCAAGCGGCATGGCCTCCTGCTTCAATTCCTGGCGCTTCCGATCGAGCCGGTACAGCGCATAAATTAGTGCACTAACCCATAATCCCAGGGGAAGACCAAAAGTCACTACGGTAATCATCATGAAGACGTAGAAGACATACCCACCAGCTTCAGACCCCCCGATGCCAGAAGCCAAGAAGATATAGGTCAGGGGGTTGAGCAGCACACCAATAAAGAAGAGGGCAATGAGCTCAGGCCATGCTTTCCTCCGCAGGTCTGATCTGCTCACCTTGCCCGCAACCGGTGCCGCAGGGATGTACCCGATAGGTCGAGGCGCACCCTCTACTTTCTCGCCCAACCAGGAGGGGAACGCGGACGGCGCCTGCTGGTTTGCAGATGCAGCAGTATCCGTGCCCATGGGGGACATTCGGCGCATCGTGGGGCCCGGGCGACCGTACAGCGGTCGATTCAGCACCGGGTGCCCTGTCGCCGAAGGGAAAAAGTTCGCAGCCTGCGCAGAGGGCGCAGGAGCAGAAACCGACAGAGTGGACGCCGCAGAATCGGACACAGCAGGACTGGGCGCATCAGGAACCACGGGGTGAGCAGCCGCGGATGCAGAACGAGCCTTCTGTATCTCCAGGACCTCCTTCACCGGCTCGGGAATCTCCCCGGTCGGCGCGGCAACCGGCGTTCCGTGAAGCAGCAAAGCCGAGTAATCGGGGGCGGGCTGATCCGTATCCCACAGGGGCTGATACTTACCATCGCTCTTCTCGGTCGGGTTCTGAGGGTTTTTCGGTGCTTCGCTATGCTCCGCCACAGTGGCCTCCTCCAATGCTTGTCTGCTGTTATGTGTCTGTTGTGTTGTCTAAAGTGTGTGTTCAGTACGCGGGAGGCTCAATCCCGCGGCTGTTCTATGAGCCAGTGGCTAGTCTGCTTAAGCCTCATCCGCTTAAGCCTCGTCCGATTCATTAAGCCGCACAAGGCTCAGAATCCACGCCATACACCAGATGATGCCGGGAATCCCCATGAGCCCTGCGCTCACCTGATTCACCGTCACAAAGAGAGCTGCGACGAGTGACCCCGCCCCGAACAGGCCCGCAATGGAGAGAATCCCCGCCGCAATATAGGGGTTCAGCACGGAAACGGCAAAGAACAGAAACCATGCTCCCGACTTCTGGGACGAAGTGGGCAGAGGGCCAGGGTCCATCACCGGTTGGTCGATACCATCATCGTGCTGAGGCGAAGTGTCGCCCTCCTGGTTTGTTTTAGAGGGCGGGGTGCATTCGTACACCAGCCGGAACGTGAGTTTCTCCTCGGCCTTACGCCTCCAGATGAGCTGCACCATCACACCTAAGAAATTGATGAGAGCCCACAGGGAGAAAATGAACAGTACCAGCGGAAGAATACCGATGCTTAGCATCGAAAATACTAGGGATGCCCCAAAAAGAGACGCCAGGGTTTCTTCGCCCAGAATAGGACCTGCCAGTATATAGGCGAAAGGATCCGCCACGATAGCCAACGCTAGGTACGCCAGCGCCTCCACCACGCGTCTGCCAGTGTCCGGCTTGCGGTCAGGAACCGGCACGGGGCTGTAGCCGACCAGCTCACCGCCGTATTCCTCCGGCGATTCTCCATTGGGGAGAGTTCCCTGAACATCGTCCGCGTGGATGCACATCAGACCCGGATCGGGACGACCGTAAATAACCTGCGGTGCCACCTTCAAAACACGCTGATGAGGGGAAACAGGCTGGTTTTCGATGGGCTGGTTGTTATCGGTGGTCATGATTCCTCCTCATGGTGCGATTCAAGGATGCGGTGCAGCAATGCCTCAGCTGAACCACCATCAAGCGGGGTGCACTCGTACACCAGCATTTTTGATAGATGTTCAATAGATGGTTTTACAGTAACAATCGAACCTGAAAAGAAGCTGAATCCGAATGCAAATGAAAAACGTGCAAAAGAAAAGGGCCGAACATGTCCACAATTTGATGCATTTAGAAGTAATAAACGCTTCACAAGCCACTTTGAGGTGTATTCTAGTTCACATCTAGTGTGTTCAAGTTCATCTAGAACCCACCAGAAAAAACACACCAGCCTCCCCCAACACTGTGGGAGCCAAGCAAAGGAGCACCGTGCAACACACCGCCTCCCCAAACCCCCGCGGCCGGTCGCACCGACGTCGAATCGGCAGCGGGCTACTCACCCTCAGCATGGCGCTGAGCCCCCTCGCAGCACTGGGCACCACCGCCCACGCCGCAGAAGACCCCGACGCAGTCAAGCAGGTACTCAGCGAAAGCATGAAGAACGCCAGCGGCACCGTCACCGCCTTCGTCCGCTTCAAGGGTAAGGGCGCATTCGAGCAGACCCAGCCCGCAGGCGTACGCGCCGGCACGCAGGCACCCGTCAACCGCAGCTCGCAGGTGCAGGCCATCGCCTCCCAGGTGCAGAGCCAGGCACAGCAGGTCAGCAGCCAGTCCGGCGCACAGGTCCTCTACACCACCCACAACGCGGTACGCGGCGTGGCAGTGCGCGGTGACGCCGAGTCCATCAAGGCACTCGCCAACCGCTCCGACGTAGAGAAAATCTCGCCCATCCTGCCCAAGTACCGCCAGAACGCGGGCGCCGCCATTGACGCAGGCTCCCTCGCCACCTGGACCGGTACCACCAACCCCGCCGGCGCGGGCGGATACACCGGCAAGGGCGTGAAGATTGCCGTCATCGACTCCGGTATCGACTACACCCACACCGACTTCGGCGGTAGCGGCAAGCTCGAAGACTACGAGAAGGCGTCCAAGCTCACCGAGCTGCCCTCCGCAGACTCCGGCCTGATTAACCGCACCAAGGTTGCTGGCGGCTACGACCTCGTTGGTGACGCCTACGACGGCACCAACACCGCAACCCCCGACGGCAACCCGCTCGACTGCACCACCGGCGGCCACGGCACCCACGTGGCGGGCACCGCGGCAGGCTACGGCGTGAACGCCGACGGCAGCACCTTCACCGGCGACTACAGCAAGCTCACCGCAGAGCAGCTCAAGACTATGAAGATCGGCCCCGGTGTTGCCCCCGAGGCTGAAATCTACGCCTTCCGCGTCTTCGGTTGCAGCGGCAGCACCAACGTCGTTATCGAGGCGCTCGACCGCACCCTTGACCCCAACGGTGACGGCGACTTCTCCGACCGCGCGAACGTGGTCAACATGTCCCTCGGCGGCGAATTCTCCCCGCAGGACGACCCCGAAGCCTACGCCGTTGACGCGCTCACCCGCGCCGGCGTGCTCTCCGTAATCTCCGCGGGTAACGCCAACGACTACAGCCTGCGCGGCGACACCTACTCCAACTCCGGTCACCCCGCCACCGCATCCAGCGCAATCACCGTGGCTAACGCCTACGGCTCCACCCGCGCCGTCGATGCGGCAGAGCTGACCGACCCCGCCACCGGCACCACCCGCAAGGTACGCGGCGACTACAGCGTCTCCTACCCCTGGGCACAGGCAGGTAGCAAGGAATTCACCGGTGAAGTCACTGCAATCTCCGAGAACAACCGCTACGCCTGCAACGCCCTCAGCGCCGCCGAAGCGGCAGCCGTGAAGGGCAAGTGGGTGCTCATCGACTGGGCTGAAGCTAACGGTGACCTCACCTGCGGCTCCAAGGTGCGCTTCGACAACCTGGAGGCGGCAGGCGCCAAGGGCGTACTGCTTGCAGGCCATGACGAAGAGCCCGGCCTGGGTATTGCCGGTAACGACACCCTGCCCGGTTTCCGCCTGGCAGCATCCGCCGCTAAGGACCTGCGCGCACAGATCACCGCAGCAGAAGCGGCAGGCAAGCCCCTGACCGTGCGCCTCGGCAACGAGCTGAAGTCCTCCCTGCGCGTGGACACCGATAAGCTGGATCAGCTGAACCCCATGAGTGCCCGCGGCTTCCACGGCAGCTACGGCTACACCAAGCCCGACATTGCGGCACCCGGCTCGTACATCACCTCCGCGGCGGTAGCGACCGGTAACAACTCCGTGACCTTCAGCGGCACCTCCATGGCGGCACCCTACGTGACCGGCTCCGCCGCCCTGGTCATGCAGAGCCACCCGACCTACACCCCCGCACAGGTCAAGTCGGCCCTCATGAATACCGCCACCCACGATGTGCGCACCGAATCCGGTGCCGCATACGCGGTGGACCGTGTGGGTGCTGGACGAGTCGACACCCTCGCTGCCGTGCAGTCGAAGTCCCTCGTCTACAACGCTGACAAGAGCGGTACCGTGTCCCTGAGCTTTGGCGTGCTTGAGTACGCACCGGATGCAGGCGTTCAGACCCTCACCCGTGAGGTGACGGTCGAGAACACCGACTCTGTGGCGCATACCTACGCCCTGTCCTACGCTGAAAGCACTAATATTCCCGGTGTGGAATATTCCTTCCCCTCCTCGGTCACCCTCGCACCCGGTGAAACTAAGAAGTTCGAACTGAGCGTGCGCATCGACCCGTCCAAGCTGGAGAAGACCCGCGACCCGGCAATGGACGTAACCCAGAACGCAACTGACTACTACACCGGCAACGAAACCGTTCCCGCACAGTACCGTCAGTACATTGCGAGCGCATCCGGCCGACTCGTCCTCACTGAAGACGGCACCAAGGCACTGCGCCTGCCCATCCACGTGGCACCTAAGCCCGTGAGCACCATGCACGCTGCCGAAGACACCGTCACCTTCACTCAGAAGCCCTCTAGCGACGAGGCACAGAAGGCAGACACCGGCTGGACCAAGTCCCAGATTTCGCTGCGCGGCACCGAAGTCAGCCAGGGCGGCTACCGCTCCCTGCTTGGTGCTTTCGAGTACGGTGCGAGCGTGGACCGTGTGGCTCCCACCTCCCTGTCGCTGAACAGCAACGTTAAGGCGAACCTGCAGTACGTTGGTGCTTCCTCGGATGCGCCCGCGCTGAAGGCTGCCGGCGGTAACGCTGATGACGGCACCCTGCGCTTCGGTATCTCCACCTGGGCGAACTGGGATGTTGTCTCCTACGAGAACACCTTCACCGTAGAAATCGACACCGACGGCAACAACCGCGCCGACTACAAGCTGGTCACCGACCGCGCTAAGGGCCTGGACTACCCGCTGGTTCGCCTCTACGGCTACAAGAACGGCAACCTCGTTGAGCTCGCCTACTACCCGCTCAACGGCGCCTGGGGTGATGTGGACACCAACATGATGGACACCAACACCCTGATCATGGGTGCACCCCTCAAGGACCTGGGCCTGACCAGCGCAAACAACCCGGACATCCAGTACCGAGTCAGCGCAACCACCCAGTACGAGTGGGGTAACGTCAGCGAAACCGGCTGGATCAAGTACCGCCCCTTCAGCCCCAAGCTGTGGTTCAGCGGCGACTCCTCCGCCGTGGCTGGCCTCCACCCGGATGCCTCCACCACCACCCTGACGGCGCACCGCTCCGCTGACGCGATCCCCGCACTCGGCGAATCCGGCGCACCCGCCAAGGCGCTGCTGCTGCACCTGCACAACGGCACCGGCGATCTCTCCGGCACCAACGGCGCCAAGGGCAACCGCGCCGAGGTGCTGAACATCAAGGAGCAGCAGACCGAGTACATCACTCCGTCCCGCTTCACCGATGTGAAGAACACCGACCAGTTCTACACCGAGATTTCTTGGTTGGCTCAGCGCGGCATCACCACCGGCTACCCGGACGGCACCTACCGCCCGCTGGAGTCCGTGGAACGTGGCGCAATGGCGGCGTTCTTCTACCGCATGCAGGGTTCCCCGCAGTTCACCGCACCCTCCACTCCGAGCTTCAAGGATGTGCCCACCACGCACCCCTTCTACAAGGAGATTGAGTGGATGAAGGCTCAGGGCATCACCACCGGCTACTCGGACGGCACGTTCCGCCCCTCCGCACCGGTGAACCGTGACGCCATGGCTGCGTTCTTCTACCGTGCGGCGGGTTCCCCGCACGTGGATCTGCCCGCGACCAGCCACTTCAGTGACGTGTCTACCGATAACCAGTTCTACCGTGAAATCACGTGGCTGGCTTCGAAGGGCATCAGCACCGGCTGGCCCGACGGTACCTACCGCCCGGTAACCCCCATTGCCCGCGATGCGATGGCGGCGTTCATCTACCGCTACACCGAGAAGGTTGCTAACCAGGCCGGCCGCTAGACGGTGGTGAACCGTTAGCGAACAGTTCGGGTCCCCTCCCGCCTCCTGCCCCCTCCCACCCCATGCAGGGGGTGGGAGGGGCACCCGGAACCGGCAGGCTCCGGGGTCTAAAGACTCCGGGACCTCTCAAGTTTTGGTGGCGGTTTCACCGGCGGACGCACTCACTCGTCGTCTGCCGGTGGGGCCGCCTCCGCACATCACCGATATACAACCACAGAGCACACAGCACTATCGAAAAACAGATAATCCGAAGGAGGATTCCATGACAACGCCTCATGCGCCACGCCGCAGAATGAAGGCTGTCGGTGCGACCGGTTTGAGTGCGGCTCTTGCCCTGACTCTCGGCGTTCCCGCCACTTTCTCTGCAGCTCACGCTCAGAGCCCCCAGCAGGTCGAAGGAAGCACTGCGAGCGCATCCGGTGACGCTGCCTCGCGTATCAGCCCGGGCCTGCAGAAGGCTGAAGGCCAGATCACCGTGTATGTGCAGTTCAAGGGCAAGGGTGCGTATGAGCAGACCCAGTCCGCGGCTGTTCTGGCACGTAAGGAGGCGCCGGCGAACCGTCAGGCGCAGGTGCAGGCTATTGCAGCCCAGGTGCAGTCGCAGGCTCAGTCTGTGGCGGCTGCTTCTGGCGCGAAGCTGATGTACACCACGCATAATGCGATGCGTGGTGCGGCGATTACTGGTGATGCTGCGCAGATTCGTGCGTTGGCGGAGCGCCCGGATGTGGAGCGTATTTCGCCGATTATCGCGAAGGAGCGTATGAACTCCGGTAGCGAGATTGATACGAAAACTCTTGCCACGTGGACTCGTGAGAATACGGGCTACACGGGTAAGGGCGTGAAGATTGCGGTTGTTGACTCCGGTGTTGACTATACGCACGCTGATTTTGGTGGCCCAGGTACGGTGGATTCGTACCTGAAGGCTAAGGCGATGACGGAGCTTCCGTCCGCTGATTCGGGTCTGATTGATCGTAATAAGTTCATTGGCGGCATTGACTTGGTCGGTGATGACTACAATGCGTCGGTACCTGAGAAGTCAACTCCGCAGCCGGATAATAACCCGCTGGATTGCCGCCCGGATGGTTTCGGTTCTGGCGGTCACGGCACCCACGTGGCGGGTACTGCCGCCGGTTATGGTGTGACGGCGAACGGTACGACTTACCGTGGCGATTACAAGAACCTGACGGAGGAGCAGCTGAAGGGCATGTCCATTGGCCCCGGTACTGCTCCTGATGCTCAGATTTTGGCGATTCGCGTATTCGGTTGCTACGGCAATTCGAGTGTTGTGATGAAGGCGCTTGATACCGTGATGGACCCGAATGGTGACGGTGATTTCTCTGACCGCGCCGACATTGTGAACCTGTCGCTCGGTGGCGAATTCGCCCCGGCTGACGACCCTGAGTCGTACATGATTAATACGATGGCGCGCCAGGGTGTGTTCACTGTCGCCGCTGCCGGTAACGCCAATAACTACAACGGTGTGGGTGACACCTACTCTGATTCGGGTAGCCCCGCGAATGCGGCTGCCGCACTGTCGGTGGCGAACGCCTACGGCTCCACTCAGCCGATTGACCGTGTCCGCGTGACCACGAAGACTGGCTTGGAATGGTTGCAGGGTGATTATTCGGTGAACTTCGATTATTCGAAGGCTACCGCTGATCAGCTGCGCGGCGAGGTTGTTGCCGCGCCGAAGCGTAACCGTTACGCTTGCGAGGCTTTCACCGCTGAAGAGGCGAAGGCTTTGAAGGGTAAGTGGGTTTACTTCGAGTGGGATCAGGATGATTTGACGTTCCCGTGCGGTTCGAAGACGCGTTTCGATAACGTTCAGGCTGCCGGCGGTGTTGGTGTGGTGATGGCCGGTAAGGCTGAGCGCTACACCATCGGCATTGGTGGTAATGCGACCATTCCGGGTCTGCGTCTGACTGCTTCTTCGACGAAGGACCTTGAGAAGGCTCTGGCTGCCGGTCCGGTGACCGTTGAGATGAACCTGGATTACAAGGCTTCGGGTCGTAGCACCCACTCGCACGCTTTTGACCTGAATTCCTCGAGTGCTCGCGGTCAGCACGGTTCTGATGGCTTCATTAAGCCTGACCTTGCGGCGCCGGGTACTGAGATTGTGTCTGCCGCTGTGGGTATGGGTAATAAGGGTGTTTCCTTCACCGGTACCTCCATGGCGACCCCGCATGTTGCCGGTGTTGCCGCTCTGGTGATGCAGGCGCATCAGGATTACAACCCCCAGATGATTAAGGCTGCGCTGATGAACGGCGCGTCCACCCCGATCAAGAATGAGCAGGGTGCGCAGTACGCGGTGGATCGTGTGGGTACGGGCATGGTGAATGCTCGCGCCGCCGTGGACGCGAAGGTTATTGCTTACGATGCGAAGACCCCCGAGCGTGTTTCGACCGCGTTTGGTGTGTTGGAGTACACCCCCGATTCGGGTATTCAGACTGTTCAGCGTGAAATCGTTCTAGACAACACCGATTCGCAGGCTCACACCTACACTCTGAGCTACGAGGCAAGCACGACCATCCCGGGTGTGGAGTACTCCTACCCGCAGCAGGTGAGTGTGGGTGCCGGTGAGCGTAAGAACGTGACCGTGACCGTGCGTATTGACCCGTCCAAGCTGGAGAAGACCATGGACCCGGCGATGAGCCCGGACCACGTCGCTCAGGACTGGACGACCGGTCAGACTCTGGCTGCTGGTAAGCGCCAGTACATTGCGAGCGCTTCGGGTCGCCTGATTTTCTCTGAGAATGGCCGCGAGGCAATCCGCCAGTCGATTCACGTGGCACCGAAGCCCGTCTCGAAGATACGCGTTGATGCGTCCCGCATTGATTACAAGGGTATTGCCGATAAGGAGTCCACGGTGACTCTGCGCGGTACGACCCTGAACCAGGGCGGTTACCGTTCGCTGCTGGGTGCGTTTGAGCTGGGTGCGGTCAGTGACCGTATTCCGTCCGGTCAGCTGAAGCTGCCGTCGAACCAGTCTGTTGACCTGCAGTATGTGGGTGCTTCCTCGGATGCTCCGGCGTTGAAGGCTGCCGGCAAGAACCCGAACGATGGTTCTCTGTTCTTCGGTATTTCGACCTGGGGCACCTGGGACAGCATGCACTGGGGCCGCCAGGTACAGGTGCAGATCGATACGAACAACGACTCCACCGCAGATTACGTTCTGGAAGTAACCCGCGAGAAGGGTCTGGACTACCCGCTGGTGAAGGTCTGGTCCATCTCCGGTAACGCATCCACCGTGGTGGCACGCTACCCGCTCAACAGCGCCTGGGGCGACACCGACACCAACGTCATGGACACCAACACCATGATTCTGGGTGTGCCGCTGAAGGACCTGGGCCTGACCGCTGAGAAGGCTCAGACCATCAAGTACACGGTGCAGACCGACACCTGGTACAACGATGGCAACCCCTACGTGGACACCACCTCGACTATCGAGTACTCCCCCTTCAACCCCGGTGTTTGGTTCACCGGTGAGGAGTCGGGCGTGCCCGGCCTGTTTGTGGACCGTGACGGCGGTCAGCTGACCGTTCACCGCAAGAACAACAACAAGGAGCGTCAGGCTCTGTTCCTGCACATGCACAACGCAACCGGTGACCTGAGCGGCCGTAAGACCGCTAACGGTGTTGCCGCTGGCGACCGTGCGCAGGTCGTGAAGGTGGCTCGTACCATCCACGATGCACGCTTCACCGACGTTCCGGCGGATAACCAGTTCTACCGTGAAATCACGTGGATTGCTGCCCGTCAGATTGACCGCGGCTACCAGGACGGCACCTTCCGCCCGCTGAACAACATGGACCGCGCAACCATGGCTGCGTACTTCTACCGCATGAGCGGCTCGCCGCAGTACACCGCGCCGTCCACCCCGAGCTACAAGGAGATTGAGTGGATGAAGGCTCAGGGTATTACGACCGGCTGGCCCGATGGTACGTACCGTCCGGAAGGTTCGGTGAACCGTGACGCGATGGCTGCGTTCTTCTACCGTTACGCGGGTTCGCCCGAGTACACTGCCCCCGCGCAGGCTCGTTTCACGGACGTTCCGACCGACAAGCAGTTCTACCGCGAGATTTCGTGGCTGGCTGAGCAGGGCGTGACCACCGGCTGGCCCGATGGTTCGTTCCGCCCCGTGGAGCCGGTGCACCGCGACGCTATGGCGGCGTTCGTGTACCGCTACAGCACGGGTGTGCTGAAGGAAAGCCCTGAAATTTAGGGGCACAGAATCTAAAAACCCTGAGATCTAGGGTTTATAAGGTTCTACCGCTGTAGGTGCTACCTCAGCAGGTTTTACCGAGCAGGTTCTACCGAGGGAGCCGTACCGTTGCAGTTAATCTGCGGCGGTGCGGCTCCCTTTTTCTGTGGCCGAGTGCTTTCTATTGACACGTAATATTCCGTAATACGAGTCTGACTAGGTTATATAAAGAATCGTTGAGACAATGAATGAAGGTTTCTTCACCAGGCGGCATGAACCTTGACGTTCACGCCGCATGGACACGCCATACGGACACGCCGGAGGCGCACCGCAGACACACTGTAGACATACTGGAAACGCAGTGCAGACGCACCGTAGCACTCTCGGTGCGAAACCCTCCATGCAGAACCCACGGCTCAGAACTCCCAGTGAAGAAACCGCTAAGAAACACACCTTCAATAAAAGAATCAAGGAGCATTCAGTGGCAACCTTCCCTGAAGCTACCCCCGCGCGAGCAGCCCGGCACACACAGCCGGGTCGCCTCAAGCAGCTGGCACGCAGCTGCGGCGCACTCACCCTGGGGCTCACCCTCGGGCTGACCGCCCTGCCGTTCGGTACCGCCGCCTACGCGGCACCGGGCGTAGTACGCGGCGCAGACCGGGACGCACCCCGCCATGATACCGGCACCGGTGAGAACAACAACGAAGTTCTCTCCCCCAGCCTGGACGGCGCCACCGGCGAACGCGCCGTGTTCGTCCGTTTTAAGGGTCAGGGTGCGTACGCCCAGACTCAGCCGGACGCGGTCCGCTCCCGCGCGCAGGCACCCGTCAACGCGCAAGCACAGGTGCAGGCGATTCGCGCCAGCGTGCAGCAGCAGGGCGCCTCCGCGGCGAAGGAATCCGGCGCGCAGGTCCTGTACACCACCCACAACACGATGCGCGGCGTGGCGCTCTACGGTAACGTCGAGCAGATTCGTGCGCTCGCAAACCGTGACGATGTGGAACGCATCAGCATCATTGAGGACATGGCACCGCAGAACAGCGGCACCCTCCTCGATACTGACACGCTCTCCGTGTGGGCGAAGAGCCCGGCGAACCCCGCCTCCACCGGCTACACCGGCAAGGGCGTGAAGATTGTCGTGCTCGATACCGGTATCGACTACACTCACGCCGATTTGGGTGGCCCCGGCACGCAGGAAGCCTTCGAGAAGGCGAAGGCATCTGACACGATTCCCGAGGGCAGCTACGATCCGAAGAAGTTCCTCGGCGGCTACGACCTGGTCGGTGACGACTACAACTCCGCTAAGAAGGAAACCTCCACCCCGCGCCCGGATGCTAACCCGCTCGACTGCGGCGGCCACGGCAGCCACGTGGCGGGCACCGCGGCAGGCTACGGCGTGAATGCGGACGGTAGCACCTTCCACGGCGACTACTCCAAGCTCACCGAAGAGCAGCTCAAGGACATGAAAATCGGCCCCGGCTCCGCACCGGACGCCCAGCTGATTGGTCTGCGCATCTTCGGTTGTAAGGGCACCACCGCGTTCGTCCCCAAGGGCCTGGACCGCGTGCTCGACCCCAACGACGACGGCGACTTCTCCGACCGCGCCGACATCGCGAACCTGTCGCTCGGCAACGAGTTCGGCGTGTTCGATGAGACCGTGAACTACGCGGTCGGCTCCCTCTACCGCGAGGGCATCCTCTCCGTGGTTGCGGCGGGTAACGCCAACAACTACAACGCCGTGGGCGACACCTACTCCAACTCGGGCGGCCCCGGCACCAGCGCCTACGGCCTGACCGTGGCGAACTCCATCGGCTCAACCCAGCTGGTGGACCGCGTGAAGATTCTCGCCCCCGCGAACGAGGCAGACACCTACGGCGACTACTCGGTGAACTTCGACTACGCAAAGGCGACCGAGGAGCAGTTGCGCGGCACGGTGGTGCGTGCCGCCTCCCGCAACCGCTACGGCTGTGAAGCATTCACCGAAGAGGAAGCCGCCGCTCTGAAGGGCAAGTGGGCTCTCATCGACTGGGCAGACGCTGACGGCTCCGCACCGTGCGGTTCGAAGGTGCGTTTCGACAACCTGCAGGCGGCGGGTGCGACCGGCGTGGTGCTCACCTCGAACACTGAGGTTGGTGACACCGCTATCGGCGGTAACTCCTCCATTCCGGGCGTGCGCCTGGCAAAGAGCCAGGTGGAGCGCCTTTCCGCGCGGATTGATTCGGGTGAGCTGACCCTGCAGCTCGGCGAGAACCTGCGCGACTCGATTCGCGTGCCCAACGGCAAGCTGGATCAGGCGAACACCTCCACCGCGCGTGGTCTGCACGGTTCGCACGGCATCACCAAGCCGGACGTTGCGGCACCGGGCACGAACATTTCCTCCATCGAGGTTGGTAGCGGTACCGGTTCGAGCGTGAAGACCGGTACGTCCATGTCCACGCCGTTTGTGGCGGGTGTTGCGGCGCTGATTATGCAGGCGCACCCGGAGTACGGCCCGCGCATGATTAAGACCGCCATCATGAACACCGCTGATCACCGGATGCAGGACGCCTGGGGCAACCCCTACGCGGTGGACCGCGTGGGTACCGGCCGCATCAACACGCGTGCGGCGGTGGCTGACCGCGTCATGCTGTTCAACGCGGCACGCCCCGAACAGGTTTCGGACACGTTCGGCGTGCTCGAGTACACCCCGAACGCCGGCGTGCAGACCCTGCAGCACCGCGTGAGCGTTGAGAACACCGATTCGGTGGCGCACACCTACACCCTGAACTATGAGGGCAGCACGAGCATCCCGGGTGTGGAGTTCTCCTACCCGCAGTCGGTGTCTGTGGGCGCCGGTCAGAAGGCAACGTTCACCGTGACCGTGCGTATTGACCCGTCGAAGCTGGAAAAGACCCGCGACCCGTCCATGTACCCGACCCAGGATTCGGTGAACTACTCGACCGGTACGGTGACCATTTCGGGTGCCCGCCAGTACATTGCGAGCGCTTCGGGCCGCCTGATCCTGACCGATGCTGACTCCTCGGCTGCGGTGAAGACCCTGCGCATGCCTCTGCACGTGGCACCGAAGCCTGTCTCCGCAATGCGCGTAGCCGGTGCAGATATTCACTTTGACTCGAACGGCGTGGGTGCCCTGGAGCAGCGCCTATCGCTGGAGGGTACCGCGGTGGATCAGGGCGGTTACCGCTCTCTGCTGGGTGCCTTTGAGCTGGGCGCTTCGAGCCCGCGCATCCCGACCGCGAAGCTGGGTGTGGGTTCGGATTCCCGCATGGACCTGCAGTACGTGGGTGCCGCCTCGAACGTGGCGGAGTTGAAGGCTGCCGGTGCGGACACCTCCGACGCGCGCCTGTCCTTCGGTATTTCCACCTGGGGTAACTGGCAGGAGGTGACCCCGCGCGGCTCCTACTACGTGTTCGTTGATACCAACAAGGACGGCACGAGTGATTACCGCCTGCAGACGGTGCGTGAGAAGGGCCTGGACTACCCGCTGGTGAAGGTTTCTAAGCGCAGCAACGGCAAGTGGGTGGCAATTGAGAACGCCCTGTACCCGCTGAACGGCACCTGGGGTGATACGGACACCAACATCATGGATTCGAACACCCTGGTGATGACTGTTCCGCTGAGCGTTCTGGGTCTGGACCCGAACGCTGAGTCCACCGAGATTTCGTACTCGGTGACCACTTCGAGCGCGTTCTCCGCTACGACCGTGGTTGATACGACTGATTCGGTGGTGTTCAACTATGCGGCGCCGAAGCTGTGGTTCAGCGGCGAGTCGGCAGGCGATCTTCCGAACCTGTTCGTGGATGCGCCGGGCACGAACCTGGTGGCGCACCGTAGCGGTGAGGCAAAGGGCTCTGCCCTGTTCCTGCACATGCACAACGCGACCGGCGACCTGTCGGGCGTGAACGGTGCGGCCGGTGAGCGTGCGCAGGTTCTGCGCGTGTCGTCGTCCTCCGAGGCTCCCGCTGAGAGTGCTCATTTCAAGGATGTTCCGGCGGATTACCCGTTCGTGAACGACATTAACTGGCTGGCTCAGCGTCGCATTACGACCGGCTGGTCTGATGGCACGTTCCGCCCGAACGGTTCGGTGGAGCGCGGCGCGATGGCGGCGTTCTTCTACCGTATGGCGGGTTCGCCGCAGTTCACTGCACCGAGCACTCCGAGCTTTAAGGATGTGCCGCGTGACCACCCGTTCTATAAGGAAATTGAGTGGATGCGCGCTCGCGGTATTACGACCGGCTGGTCGGATGGTACGTTCCGTCCGAATGCTGCGGTGAATCGTGATGCTATGGCGGCGTTCTTCTACCGTTTTGCGGGTTCACCGGCGTATTCTGCTCCGGTGGCGTCGCCGTTTAGTGACGTGTCGGCCGGTAGCCAGTTCTATCGTGAGATTTCGTGGTTGGCTGAGCAGCGTATTACGACTGGTTGGGCTGATGGTTCGTTCCGTCCGGTTCAGCCGATTGAGCGTGGCGCGATGGCGGCGTTCTTGCACCGCTATAACGTGCGTGTGCTGAATAACCGCTAGTCGGATGCGGATGTGAGGGCCGTGTCGGGGTGGAGTTTTCTGCCCCGGCACGGCCTTTTCTGTGGGCTGCTATGAGAGCGTCTTTGAAAATCTAAGCCACTGATATTCTTTTGAAAAAGAAAGGGGCTGTTAGACTAACGTGTTGGTTTTGATTCAAATAAGGGGTGCCCACCGGTTACGTGCCGGTGGGCACCCCTTATTTTATCTGGTTGGGTTACCCCTGGTTATGCAGGTCAGAGGAGCGCATCGAGGAGCCAATCGGTCCAACCAGCGGCCTTCTCGCTTGCGGAGGTCTGCGCGCTCTTCTTGAGGTTACATTCCTTGCAGAGCATCTGGCAGTTCTCCGGAACGGTCTTGCCGCCCTTGGACCACGGGATGATGTGGTCACCGTCCATCTTATTGAATTCGAACGTCTTGCCACATGTGGGGCACTTATGCCCTTGTTTCTCGTAGGCTGCGAGTTTAGTCACACGGTCGAACTGACGGATGGAAAGGTTCTTCACGTCACCGGTCAGTAGGAACGGGAAGATGCCGCGTTTGTTCGTCACGTCCTCGTCCCCCATGAGTTTGGCCGTGGCTTCTTCCAGCTTCTTGGGGTCAAGGTCGGTTCGGTCCTTGTTCTCGTTGTAGTAGATGCCCCACGGCAAGCCCTTCATCTCCCTGTAGTATTTGGTAGAGAAGGTCGCGGGAATCCAGTCAATGACGGAGCGGAAGTAGTTCCAAAGAGCTACTGCGTTCGTGTCGTACTGGTGCTGGGCCATGTACTGTTCGATGTTGACGTTCTCGGCTTTCGCGGCCCAGCTAATCGCGGTTTGGAGGTAGTCCTGACGGATAGCGTCACCCTTCAGGTAGTCACCAGCGATTTTGTATGCGGGACCGCTGGTCTTACTGAAGTAGCGTTTAGCGTCGCTGACCCATGGGCCGGCGTACACCGCGTTGCGTAGTTCCTGGTCGGTGAGTTGCTCACCCGCAATGTTGATGATTCTGAACCAGTCGAGCTTCTCGCTGTCCGTGCCATCGCACACGTACACGAATAACTCGTAGTTGAGTATCTTGTCCTTCAAATCCTGCGGGAGGTTGTCGAAGTACTTGTCATCCACGGAGTAGCTGCCGTCCACGTATTCGCAGAGGCTGATGGTGCGCTGCTGGCCATCCAGCACCTCGTAGGTCTCCTTGTCATCCTCGTTCTTGCCGGTCTTGCACCAGTACATCACGTTCAACGGAAGGCCATTAAGGACCGTGCGAATCACCTCGTCACGCTGCTTGTCCTTATACACGAACTCGCGCTGGTACGGAGGACGGATGTCGAGCCGGTCGTGATAGCCTCTGACGCCTTCCTCGTCGTTGTTGAGATAGTCGTCGGTCACGTCACGAACGGTGATGGTGCGCCGCTCAATCTGCATTCAATGCTCCTTTGCCGGTCTCATTCGGGTTAAGCGGGAAGCAGTCAAAAGCGCCCCGTGGATGCTTGTTGCGGATTAGAATACGTGCATAGACCTGCACGAATATGTCATCGTCGATGCGGTAGTAGGTACTGTTCTCTGGTGGCTCCTTTACCTTCAAGGCCGGACCATCATTAAGCTTCGTCACCAACGATTCTTTACCCGTTTTGCTGATTTGAATCTGCCGAGGGTATATTTTCGTCCGGAGGGCCATGTCACCAGCGCCGGCCTTAGCGATGCCAACGATGTCGAATTGGTCAGGACTGTACTTATCGAGGAATGTGATTGGAACACCCATAAGACCTGCATAGTCCTCTGGTATGTCGGATGTCTTACTTACATCGATAGCGTCATAGTTGTCGTACTTCGGGTAGTCCGACTCATGCCCTTCATATTTTCGGACAAGAATCATCTCCTCGTGCCGCTTCTTAATGTCAAGGTTCGTGAACCATGTGACGTTTCTAAAATGGACAAGGCCCTTTTCCGGGTCATACACCCCGTTAGCGAAAGCACGTGCATTTTCTGGGGGAATCTTGAAATACGAGTTGCCGTTAGCAAATCCATACCCCAGCCATAGCTTTACGTTCATGATGTATGGGAAGATTTCTTTGTAGGTAATCGCATTCTTGCTGCCGATGATGATGAACTTCTTATCGTGTTTCATGAGTTGGGCCACGTACTCGCGAAACAGTGAGAATGGTGGGTTCGTTACCACGATATCGGCCTCATCCATCAACGCAACGCATTCCTTCGACCGGAAGTCCCCATTCCCTTCAAGCTCGGTGAGCTGGTTCTCCCCGTTCTTGAAAAGATTCTTCACGTCCAGCATGTCGATGCCACCGTTACCGGTCGTATCGTGAACCGTGGTGACCACGGCCTTGTAGGGTTTGCCTCGTTTCCCTTCATCCTGAACTGCATCGAGTCCGAGAACGTCAAATAGAGATAGCTGCTGATTTGCTATCGGTGAGCCGTCGTAGCATGTCGCAATGAGCTTCTTCAGCTTTAGCTTGTTGAAGTTCAGCACGAAGTATTTGAAGAAGTTGCTCTCAAACGGATCGTCGCAGTTGCAGAACACAGTTTTGCCTTTGAAATGCGCACGATAGTGCCGCATCTCATTCTCGATGTCGCTGAGCTGCGTGTAGAACTCATCCTCTTTGGCCTTCGCCGCGCGGCTAAGCACGCTTTTCCCGGCCATCACTTATCACCTTCTTTGGTGATAGTGGTGGGCTTTCTGGTCGGGGTCAGCAGGCCATTAGCGCTTGCCCTCCCCCGCTTGCTTATCATCATGGGGAGCCTACTCCTTCTATCGGTTGCTCTCGTCGGTTTTGTCCGGCTTGATGCTCATGTCGATGGGCAATCCCTCTCATCCTAGCAAACGGGGGGGTGGAACAAGGATTGCAACCTGTGAGTACGCTGCGTATTTGCGGAACCGGCGAGAGGCCAAATCACCGCTGAACCCGCCGCGCGGGCGGATCTGAACGCACCGTGTGGAACACTACCTCGCCTC
>OGGM01000412.1_pt1 | contig 32665 bp, 24 predicted proteins | sample 1571251 | NCBI WGS metagenome assembly OGGM01 (sample SAMEA2582076, study PRJEB24529) | metagenome | biome: Human gut stool | place: China | collected 2011 | reverse complement strand
CCTCTCCGCCGCCGGCGAGCAGGCAAGCTCCATCTCCATCTCTCTGGAGCACGCCCACGAGCATCAGCGCGCCTTCACGACCAGCTGGACCCTGCAGGGCACCCAGTTCGGCTCACTGCTGGCAACCGCCGTGTTCATTCCCTTCGCGGTCCTGCCGGACGAGCAGCTGCTCACCTGGGGCTGGCGCGTGCCCTTCTGGCTCTCCGCCTTCGTGGTGGTGACCGCCTGGCTGATTCGCCGCACTCTCTCCGAGCCGCCCGCCTACCTGCAGCGCGAAAAGCTCACCGAATCCCCGCTCATGCTGGTCTTCAAGCACCATAAGCGTGCCGTGCTCACCATTGCCGTGTGCGCCATGGTCAACACCGTGAACATGGTCTTTACGACCTTCGCACTGTCCTTCGCCACCAAGGGTTACGGCCTTGACCGCAGCACCATGCTGCTGGTGCCGGTCGCCTCCAACACTCTCGGTCTGATTGCGATTCCGCTCGCCGCCATGCTCGCCGACCGGATTGGTCGTAAGCCCGTGTTTATTACCGGTGCGGTTGCTTCTTCCCTGGTGATGTTCCCGTACCTCGGCGCGATTGCCGAGGGTAACTGGGTGGGTATCTTCGCCTACGGCGTGCTCATGCACGGTGCGCTCTACTCCATGGCGAACGGCGTGTGGCCCGCCTTCTACGCGGAGATGTTCCCGACCCGCGTGCGTGTGACCGGTCTGGCGCTGGGTACCCAGATTGGCTTCGCAATTTCTGGAGGTGTCGCACCTGCCGTAGCGACCAGCCTCGCCGGTGCCGACCTGCATAACGCGGTGTTGCCCGCCGTGTTCACGGTCGCCATGTGCGTGCTCGTGGCGTTGGGTGCACTGACGGCTCGTGAGGGTTACAAGAAATCCCTTGCGGAACTGGACGTGTAGCCCGCACAATATATTCCGTATATAGAATAAATGCAGGTGGGGTTGGATAGATATCTATCCAGCCCCACCTGCATGTGGTTCTCTGCATTTAGTTCTCTAAACCCCCTGCTGTGCTGCAATCAGCGCCTCAAAATGCGCCGCCATGCGCTCGGCATTCGGCTCCAGCCCGGTGAAGAGACGGAACGCATCCACCGCCTGACCCACCGCCATGTAGCCGCCCGTCAGCACCTCGCATCCGGCGGCACGCGCCGCGCGCACCAGCTGTGTCTCTTGCGGCAGGTAGATGACGTCCGCAATCCACAGGCCCTCACGCAACACCCCGGCGCTCAGTGCCGACTCGCTCAGAGGCATACCCGGATGCACGTGCATACCCACCGGGGTCGCATTCACCAAACCCTGAGCTTCCAGTAGAGCTTCAATGAGGCGCTCATCGTCGCTCAGTACCTCGACCCGGGTCTGCGGGAAGAGCCCACCCAGCTGCTCCGCAAGCCCCTGCGCCTTCGCTGTGTCACTCTCAAAGAGACTCAGGTGGCGCACCCCCAGGCGGCACAACGCGTACGCCGTGGCGCTACCGGCACCGCCAGCGCCCAGCTGCACCACGTGTTCCAGGCGCGCCGGATTCTCCGCCACCTGCGGCAGACCGCGCTTCAACCCCGCAATGAACCCGGAGTAGTCCGTGTTATCGCCGTAGAAGCTGCCGTCCTCACCAATCACCACGCAATTGACCGCGCCCAGGGCGCGCGCCGCATCCGAAAGCTCGTCCAGGTGCTCCATGACCGACTGCTTGCACGGGTGCGTGATGTTGAACGCGTTAAAGCCGAGCAGTGCCGCCGCATCCAGAAGCGCCGGGGCGGAGGCGCCATCCAGGTTCAGGGCGTCCAGGTCGATGGGGCGGTACAGGTAGCGCACCCCGTGCGCGTCCGCCTCTGCCTCGTGCATGGGAGGGGTCAGTGAGGAGGTGATGCCGTCACCAATGAGGCCCACCAGGAAAGATTCAGTACGCAAACTCATATTTCCACTCTAAACGTCCGCTCTTCCAGACGGAACCCTGATGCTCCGCTAATCCATAAGTTACTGCGCGTCTTTGAACCGGTACCAAATATGTGCTGGAGTTGGGGGAAAGAGAAAAATATTTTATACCCCTAAGAGCGCAATATGTCTGACTTAAACTTCTCAAAGGTATAAGCTTGGTATAACTAGTTGCGCGCTGGAGCGCGCACGTGAGACTACACAGACACCGTCACAGTGAAGTGATACCGATATTCGGAGGATAGATTGTCAATGACTGACAAGGCTATGGCACACTTCGCTGGCGCCGATGAATGGGTCGAGCAGTATTTCCTGAACAGCCCCGAAGACGAGCGTGAAGAATTCACCCCGGCAGAGTTAGAGGATTTGGCTCGCACCCACCGTGCGCTAGCTCGAATTCGCGTGCCTAAGACCCCCGTTGTTGCTGCCCGCAACGACGAATACAACACCACCCTGTACGTCGCAACCGACGACATGCCGCATATTGTCAGCTCTCTGACCGCATGCCTCGCAACGCACTTTGGTGGGTTCGTCACCATTCTTCACCCCACCTTCCTCGTAGAACGTGACCCGGAAGGTGCCATCCTGAGCCTGCGCGGCACCGGCATGCGCGGCAACCTCGCCAGCGGTGATACCGCGACCCTCGGCGTGCCCTCCCTGAAGCTCAGCGAGAACGCCCCCGAGGGCACCACGGTCGCTATTGAATCCTGGATTGCAGTCCGCCTGACCCGCTACCTCACTGAGGAAGATCAGCGCCGCTGCGAGAAGGAAATTGAGCGCGTCCTCGCTGACGTGCGTGCCTGCCACACCGACCTGGACGCCATGGTCACCCGCGTTTTCGACATGGCTCAGGCAATGTACGATCTGCGCGGCGCCACCCTGGGTCACGGCGAGGAGTCCTATGCCGCTAACCCGCGCGGTGTGGAGCCTGCCTCCCGTGTGGAGGTGGCACAGGACTTCCTGCGCTGGCTGACTCGCGGCAACTTCGTGTTCATGGGTGTTAAGGAGCGCGTCCTGGACGGCTCCTCCGGCGCTATTTCCCTGGTGGACCGCCCCGGCTCGGCGCTCGGTATTTTGCGTACCACTGAGGGTAAGAGCCGCATCCCTCTTTCGGGTGAGACTCTGGAACGTGCCCTGTTCCCGCGCCCCCTGTACATCACGAAGGCGAACTCTCGCTCCACGGTCGCCCGCAACGACTACCTGGACTACATTGGTGTGCGCCGCTTTGATCTGAACGGTCGCGTGATTGGTGAGTACGTCATTCTGGGTCTGTTTACCCGCCAGGCGTACTCCCTGCCCGCCATTGAGACTCCGCTGGTGCGTGAGCGTATCGCCATGGTGCGCCGCCGCCTCGGCTACCACCCCGGTTCTTACTCTGACAAGGCGCTTCTGGGTGCCCTGGAAGACTACCCGCGCCTGGAACTGCTCCACGCCTCCGCTAATGACCTGACCGGAACTTTCGGCGGCATTATGGGCCTGGAGGAGCGCCGCAAGACCCGTCTGTTCCTGCGCGCAGACCAGTTCAACAGGTTTATTTCCGCCGTGGTGTACCTGCCTCGGGACCGCTACAACACGAACGTGTGTGCGCGAATCCAGCGGGTGTTCCACCAGGAATTTGATCTTAGTGCCATCGACCATGAGGTGTACCTGTCCTCCTCATCGTTGGCGCGTCTATTTTTCCGTATTCGGCTCACCAACCCCAATGATGTGCCGAAGACGGATCATCAAGCTCTCGAAAAGCGACTGCAAGAAGCCGCCCGCTCCTGGGTGGAAGCAACCGCAGCTGCTATTGAGGCATGGAAACCCGGAGCGGCAGGCCGCCGACTCGCATCAGCCTGGGCAGATGCGACGAGTGCAGCCTACCGAGCCGATTACACAGTAGAACAAGCAATCGAGGATATCGTGATTCTTGAATCTCTCTCGGGCCAGAAGCCCGCCGCAATCAAGGTTGAAGCCGGCGAAGCCAACACCACCCGACTGAAGACCTACCTGTCCGCACCTCACACCCTCACCGAGCTGCTGCCGGTTATGCAGAATATGGGCCTGATCGTTGTTGATCAGAAGCCCTACGAGTTCAAGCCTGAGGACGGCGAAGACTACGGCTACCTCTACGACTTTGGGGTTCAGTTCCCCGAAGGCGTGGACGCAAACGCTGTAGCTTCCCTGTACGAGGATGCACTGAACGCCTACCTGCTCGGTGAGCGCGAGTCCGACACCCTGGACCGCCTGATTCTGGCTGAGGGCCTGACCTGGCAGGAAGTACGTCTGTTCCGTGCCCTGAACCACTACCTGATTCAGCTGGGCCTGGGCTACACTCCGTCCTTCATGTCGAACACCCTGCTCGCTAACCCGGTCATCACCAAGCACCTGGTCGAGTTCTTCGAGGTCAGCTTCGACCCGAACAACGGTCTCAACGATGAGCAGCGCAACGCACGCCGCGAGGAAATCGAAGCAGCCCTGGTTGAGGAACTGAACCAGATCCCCACCCTGGACGCTGACCGCTACCTGCGCTCCCTCGGCAAGGTGATCCGCGCTATCCTGCGCACCAACGCATACCTGGCTGACCGCCCCGCACTCGCATTCAAGGTGGCACCGCAGGAGATTGACTTCGCACCCCTGCCCCGCCCCAAGTTCGAGATTTTCGTCTACTCCCCGCGCGTTGAGGGTGTTCACCTGCGCTTCGGTAGCGTCGCACGTGGTGGCCTGCGCTGGTCGGACCGCCGTGACGACTTCCGCACCGAGGTTCTGGGCCTGGTCAAGGCACAGATGGTGAAGAACGCTGTCATTATCCCCACCGGCGCGAAGGGTGGCTTCTACCCCAAGCAGCTGCCCGACCCCGCAGTGGATCGCGACGCATGGATCACCGAGGGCCGCGAGTCCTACAAGGTCTTCATCGGCTCCCTGCTGGACGTCACCGACAACCTCTCCGTTGGTGCTGACGGCTCCGAGACTGTTGTCCGCCCCGAGGGTGTTGTAGCACGCGACGCTGACGACTACTACCTGGTGGTCGCAGCGGATAAGGGCACCGCAGCATTCTCTGACACCGCAAACGCAATCAGCCTGGAGCGCGGCTTCTGGCTGGGCGACGCCTTCGCATCCGGCGGCTCCGTCGGTTACGACCACAAGGCAATGGGCATCACCGCACGCGGTGCATGGGAGTCCGTCAAGCGTCACTTCGCTGAGCTCGGCCACGACGCTCAGACCGAGGAGTTCACCGCAGTCGGTATTGGCGACATGTCCGGTGACGTGTTCGGTAACGGTCTGCTCCGCTCCAAGGCAACCCGCCTGGTCGCAGCATTCGACCACCGCGACATCTTCCTGGACCCGAACCCCAATGCGGCAGTGTCCTTCGATGAGCGTCAGCGCCTGTACGATCTGCCCCGTTCCTCGTGGCAGGACTACAACCGCGACCTGATTTCCGCCGGTGGTGGCGTGTACTCTCGCGGCCTGAAGTCCATTGAGATCACCCCCGAGGTGCGCGAGGTACTGGGCCTGGACGAGTCCGTCACCGAGCTGGCACCGACCGAGCTGATTTCTGCCATCCTCAAGGCACCGGTCGACCTGATTTACAACGGTGGTATCGGTACCTACGTGAAGGCCTCCACCGAGACCAACGCACAGGTGGGCGACAAGGCTAACGACGCACTGCGCGTCAACGGCAAGGACCTGCGCGCCAAGATCGTTGGCGAGGGCGGTAACCTCGGCTTCACCCAGCTGGGTCGTATTGAGGCTGCGCTCAACGGCGTCATCCTCAACACCGACGCAATCGACAACTCCGCAGGTGTGGAAACCAGTGACCGCGAGGTCAACATCAAGATCCTGGTGGACCGCCTCGTGGCACACGGCGAACTGCCCGTTGAAGAGCGTGCTTCCTTCATCGAGTCCCTGCAGGACGAGGTGGGCGGCAAGGTTCTCGAGACCAACGTTGAGCAGAATGTGCTGCTGCAGGGTGAGTTCCACGGTTCCTTCCTGGGCATCAACCTGTACAAGCGCCTCATGCGCGACCTGGAAGAGCACGCCGGCCTGAACCGCGCCGTTGAGTTCCTGCCCACCGACGAGGAGCTGGATGCACGCCTGGAGACCACTGGTGACCGTCTGACCCGCCCCGAGCTGTCCGTCCTGGCTGCGTACGTGAAGATTTACCTTACTCACGCACTGGAGCAGACCGACTTCGCGGACGACCCCTACCTGGAAGGCGTTCTGCGCAGCTACTTCCCGGCAGCACTGGTCGAGCGCTTCGGTCAGCACCTGGATTCGCACCCGCTGCGTAAGGAAATCATCTGCACCCGCGTCGCTAACGAGCTGGTCAACATCGGCGGTATCACCTTCGCATACCGCGTGATGGAGGAGTTCAACGTCGGTATCGATTCCGTCGCACGCGCCTTCATCGTCGCTCGCGAGCTCTTCGAGCTGGGCACCGCAGCTAAGCTGCACCGCGAACTGCCCCCGAAGACCCCGCTGGATGCATGGTTCACCGTCCTGCGCGACAACCAGCGTGTTCTGGACCGTGCAGTCCGCTGGTTCATCACCGAGCGTGGCGTGGTCGCTGGCACCAGCATCTCTGAGCTGCTGGAGACCTTCGGTTCCGTCGTCGAGATGCGCCGTAACCTGCCCGAGTACCTCTCCGGCATCTCCCGCGACCGTGTTCGTGCAAAGCGCGACGCAGGCGAGGCATGGGGCCTGCCCGAGGAACTCATCGTCATCTGGATTCGCGGCTTCGAGGGCTACGCCCTGCTGGACGTTATCCGTGCGGCACGCGACCACGACTTCGAGGCAACCTCGCTGGCACCGGTCTACTTCGCAACCTACAACCGCTTCACCGTGGACGAGCTGCTCGGCCTCATCTCCGACCTGCCCCGCAACGACCGCTGGGAGATCCTGGCACGTCAGGCACTGCGCGGCAGCCTCTACGAGACCGCAGCAGAGCTGGCACTGTCCGTGGCAGAGGGCGCCAAGGGCGACTTCTCCACTGTGGAAGGTGCACAGCAGGCTCTCGACACCTGGGTTGAGGAGCACCCGACCCGCGTCGGCAACATCGACCGCGTCCTGAAGGAGATCCGCGAAGCTGCTCCCGATGCATCCGGTCACCCGCGCCTGGCTGTAGTGTCTGTGGCACTGCGTACTCTCTCGAGCGCATCCTAATCAGCTAAGACCCTTACGGGTCGCTGCATAAAGCATCCCGGTTCTCTCCAATCGGAGGGGCCGGGATGCTTTTGCACAGGGGGAGTTTGTACAGGGGGAGGGATACCGCAAAATCTATGCAGAAAACCCCCTCTGACAAGGAACGATACGTTTTTACACTAAATGTAGTGTGGAAATGTGTCTTAAATCCCTTCAAATATCAAGTAGAGGGTTAAGGAAACCAAAGGTTTTAGTTGATATATGCCGTATATTGATTCACGGCGGCATCAGCGCAAGCCATGGGGACCCGGCACTTCTCGGCATGACGAATCCCCACCCTGCGGCACGTGAGGCGGTGCTACCGATCAAAAACACACTGCCCCTAATCTTTACGATTATCGACTGAAAGTCTGCAAGATTGTCTACCAACCACGGTACTGAGGAAAAAAGCAACAGCGCATGGCGCCTCCTCATTAACTTTCTGCTTTACGTCTCTCCGGTCGCACTGCTGACCACCGTCTTCCCCATCGTCACCCCGACCATTAACCGGTACAACCTCGACGGTGTCCCCCTGATCCAGGTGATCCTGGCAGCGTCCATTACCGTTCCCTGGCTCAGCCAGGCGGCCTGCCTGCCCCTGTACCGTGGTATCCAGATGGAGCACAAGAAGATTGCGGACGCCCGCCAGGGCCTGCGTATTCACGCTGAAACCCTTGAGCACCAGCTCAAGCGCGCCGAAGCACGCGCTGTACGCGCACGCATGGCCGAACCGCAGTTCCAGGACATTACCGACCTGACCGCGTTCACCCGCAACTGGCTTTACCTCTTCTTCATGACCATGCCGTTGGTACTGCTCTTTGCTGTACCGGTCGCCCTCGTCCTGCACTGGACCCCGACTGCATTCGGCGCGTTCTTTGTCCTGGGCGTTCTCAACATTGCGTTCGCGCAGCTGCTGGTCATCCCGAACCTCGCGAAGAACCGCATCATCTGGTTCGTCGCGTGGCTTGGTTACACTCTTGCCCTGCTCTTCTTCCCGAAGGAATGGTTCCTGCCGCCGCTGGTTGGTTTGCTCATCCTGCTGGTGAGCCTCGGCAAGGACCTGGTGCACCTGCTGCACTTCGCGCGCATCCCGCTCAAGGACATTGCGCTCGACGCCCTGCGTGGCTTCTTCACCGGCTCCATCATCTGGGCTGATAAGTACATGCTCTTCCTGGTCACCGGCGGCGAAATCAACGTCGTGGCGATCTACCTGAGTCTGATCCCTTGCGTTATCGCCTACAACTACTTCTTCGTGGTGGAGGCAGACCGCGTCAACGCAAGCATCCAGCACCTGTGGACCATCTTCGACCGCCTGCCCTACAAGGGTGTTCAGGAGGAGTCCTCCAAGGCTCTGGGTGCTTCTAACCGCGCGATCCGCAACTCCCTGCTGATTTACATCGCCAGCGCCATTGTTACCGGCATCCTGATGTACATCTTCCTGCCGCAGTCCTACCCACTGGCGCTCTCCGTCCTGGTCGTCGCGTTCCTCTTCGTTGCAGTGGCACTGCTGATCTACCAGATCGAGTACATGACCATGTACGTCACCGTGCAACTGCTCTCCGTAGCGCACCTGGTGCTGCTCTTCATCTCCTTCATGATTCTGCCCAACGAGACCGGCTACCTGCCCATCATCGTGGGCGAGGCAGTGCTCACCTTCGCCTGCTACCGCGTCTACCGTCAGGCGTGGGCAGCACCCGAGTACTCCCTCTTCTGGCGTCGAGCCCTCGCCTGGTAAGAACCGCACGGTCCGCGAAAGATACATAAGACAATGACTGAACAGATGTACCGAAACCACTACGCGCCGCTGCAGCTTCCGGCTCCCGGCCCCCACTACAGCGACCCCGAATACCCGGACGTTGACGTCGCCATCATCATGGAATCCACCTACCCCTACCTCAAGGGTGGTGTGTCTGCGGTGGTGCACGATATCGTCTGCGAAAACCCGGATCTGACCTACGGCATTATTCACATCGCCTGGGATAAGAACTCCCCCCACGAAGACCTCTACGGCATGCCCGAGAACGTCAAGTGGGTCAAGGTGCTGTACCTGAGCCTGAAAGTCAACCGCGACGCCTTCGCGGAAGCCTGCGACCCCTCCGCACTGCGCATGAGCTTTGCGGAGCGTCAGGCGCTCACCCAGCGCCTCATGGACGGTTTCAGTGCCCTCATTGCCGGCGACGTGAACCCCCTCTGGAAGCTCTACGACGAGGGCATCAACCCCGCAACCCGCAGCTACAACCTCTTCGGCCTCTTCGGAACCCGCGAGTTCATGCAGGCGATTGCGGGCCTGGGCTTCTTGTCTGAGGTGCCCTTCGGTGAGCTCTTCTGGAAGGTGCGCGACTTCGTCTCCATCCTCTTTGCGCTCCTGCACGAGCGGATGCCGCACGCCCGCGTCTACCACGCCCACACCACCGGCTACGCGTCGCTCATCGCCGCCGCAGCCGCACGTGACCACGGCACCAGCTTCCTGCTGACCGAGCACAACCTCTACATTCGCGACACCGTGAACACCAAGCTCGAACGCAACATGGCCAAGCCCGTCACCACCGACTACGCCTTCCTCAACGAGGAGCGTGAGCACCCCGGCCTGGGCCCGGTCACCCTCGACGAGCGTGCCTGGTGTGTCTGGTTCGTTGAAATGGGACGCTTCTGCTACCCCAGCGCCGACATGGCAACCTACCTGTACCCCAAGGCTCTGGAAGAGGCACGCGGTATTGGCGCGCCCATCGACCAGATGAACGAGGGCGAGAAGGACCGCGCAATCATTCTGCCCAACGGTATGCTCATCGAGTCCGTGGCGGAAGCCTACTACGCCCGCCAGGCGGCGCGTGCCCGCATCCTCGCTGAGGGTCGCGGCCACGTGTGGCGCTTCGTGTTCATTGCCCGCGTGGTGCCCATTAAGGGCCTGACCGACCTGATTCGCTCCCTCGCGGTGCTGCGCGATCAGGGTCTGGTGAATTTCCACCTGGACGTGCTCGGCCCCAAGGACCATCTGCCCGAGTACTACGAGCTGTGCCTGCGCACCATCGAAGAGCTCAACATGGGCGAGTACATCACCTTCCACGGCACCGTGAACGTGCGTGCGATGCTCGACCGCTTCGACCTGCTGCTCATGCCCAGCTACAATGAGGGTCAGCCGATTGTGGCGCTCGAGGCGATGGCTGCGTCCATCCCGCTGGTCAGCACCGACGTGGGCGGTATGTCCCAGCTCATCGACGATGTGCTGGTCGCCCCCGACGGCCACGAAATCGGTAACTGCGGTATCTTGACCATCCCCGGCGATATTCACGGCTTCGCGGCGGCACTGCGCATCCTCATGGAGGAGCCCAGCATCTACGAACGCTACTGTGTGAACGCCTACGACCGTATCGTCAGCTTCTTCCAGCTGCGACTGGTCATGGACCGCTACAACACGATCTACCGCGAGCTGGGCAAGCTGCCCCCTCGCGCCCCCGAATTCGACCCGGAGTACGATGGCGAATAAACTCACCCGCTGAGTGACCGCAAAGCTGCGATTACCGGCACGGATGAGAATTTCCTCTACGGTTTGGCGGGCTTCTGGGTGTTCGGTGGAGGCGCCTTCACCGGCATCAGCGCAACCCACCACGACGCCTACGACGAGATCCCGCACGCCCCGGAGCTCTCCTACGACCTGGGGGATCCGGTCGGCGGTATTATCGCTCAGCAGACCGCTCAGACTCGTGCCTTTACGGGCGGTTGGGCTGCCCTGAACACCGGCTCGAAGGATGTGACCGTGAAGGCTCCCTCCGGTCTGGCGGATGCGGCGAACCGACCGGTGCCCTCGAGCTTCACGCTGCGGGCGCATCAGGGCGTGGTGTACCGCCGTAAGGCATAATTTATCGCTCGCGTAGCTTGTCTGAGCTTCTGTGCGGCACCGCGTGCCAGCGTTTATAACCTTATAAACGAACCCACCGGCAATATAGCCAAATGGCTATATGTACCGGTGGGTTCGTTATATGTGTGCTAGATGAGCTGGGGTAGCTTACTTAGCGGGGTAGGAGGGGACGTCGTAGCCGCCCATACGCTCCAGAACGCGGATTACCTGGCAGGAGTAACCGAACTCGTTGTCGTACCAGACGTAGACAATTGCGGAGTCATCGGTCACCACGGTAGCCAGCGAGTCCACAACACCTGCGGTGCGGGAACCCACGAAGTCGGTGGAAACAGCCTCGGGGGAATCCGAGTAGCCCACCTGGCGGCGCAGCTCGCCGTCGATGGACTCGCGGCGGAACAGCTCATTCAGCTCCTCAGCGGAACCTGCGGGCTTGGTCAGCTTCACGTTCAGGATTGCCATGGAGACATCCGGGGTGGGAACGCGGATAGCGTTACCGGTCAGCTTGCCTTCCAGCTGCGGCAGAGCCTTAGAAACAGCCTTTGCAGCACCGGTCTCGGTGATGACCATGTTCAGCACAGCGGAGCGACCGCGGCGGTCACCCTTGTGGAAGTTGTCAATCAGGTTCTGGTCGTTGGTGAATGCGTGAACGGTCTCAACGTGGCCGCGCTCAACACCGTATGCGTCATCCAGAACCTTCAGTGCCGGAGTAATCGCGTTGGTGGTGCAGGACGCTGCGGAAACGATCTTGTCCTCATCGGTGATGACGTTGTCGTTCACGCCGAACACAATGTTCTTCATGTCTCCCTTACCGGGAGCGGTCAGCAGAACACGAGAAATGCCGGGGCGGTTCAGGTGCTGCTCAAGGCCCGGAACGTCGCGCCAGCGGCCGGTGTTGTCCACCAGCAGAGCGTCGTTGATGCCGTACTCGGTGTAGTCAACGGTGGTCGGGTCGGAGGAGTAAATGAAGCGAACCGGAACACCGTTAGCGATGATGGTGCTGTTCTCTTCGTCTACCTCAATAACGCCCTTGAAGGGGCCGTGAACCGAGTCGCGCTCCAGCAGGGATGCACGCTTGACCAGGTCCTGATCGCCGTTCTTACGCACCACAACAGCGCGCAGGTTCAGGCCAGAACCCAGCGGCGAGGAGGAACGCTCCAGCAGAATACGAGCCAGCAGGCGACCAATACGACCGAAGCCGTACAGCACAACGTCCTGCTCCTTGGGCTGGTCACCCTGGTGGTTCACGGAGGAACCCAGCTGCTCGGGCAGCCACATGGACAGCTCGGGGGAGCCAGCCTCGCGGTGTGCCTTGTGCAGAGCAGCAATGTTGATCGAGCATGCGCCCAGGTTCAGCTCAGCCAGAGCACGAACCAGCTCCAGGGAGTGTGCGGGGTTCAGAGGTGCACCATCAATCTGGGATACAAAATCGTGCAGCTTCAGCAGCTCAATGACAGACTTGTTGACCAGGCTGCGGCCGTGAATGCTCAGCACCACGCCGTTCTCGCGGTGCAGCTTACCGATGAGGGGGATCAGCTCCTCTGCGGTAGCCTCACGGTTAACCCAGGTAGCGGTTGCAGTCGTCACGTATGACCTTCTTCCTAACTTCGTCGTTGGAGGGTAGGCGCGACGGTGCTGTCGCGTCAATACCGTGCCGGGCGTTAAAGACCCGGCGTCGGTTTAAGTCTAACCCGTGTGGACCTCTCCAGAGCCTCAAAATTAGTGATATTGGGGCTAAAAGTCAGAAGAGGTATAAGGTAGTTTGTGAACCCACACGGCAAGCCAACATAAGCCCTCAAAAGGGAAAGTAAAACCACTTTAAATACCCACAAAAACGCACGTCATGACGCGGAAAACATGAGTAGAATTGAAACCATGTTGACTGTAATCGGTGAAGCACTCGTAGACGTCGTCCACCAGCACGACGGAGAAACCCGCGCCTACCCCGGCGGGTCGCCCATGAACGTAGCCGTCGGCGCACGCCGCCTCGGCCACCCCACCAACTTCGTTGGTCACTACGGTCCCGACGCCTACGGCAAGAGCATTGACGAGCACCTGGAAGCATCCCAGGTGACCCTGCCCTTCGAGCACAGTGCTGAACGCACCTCCGTCGCCCAGGCAACCATCGGTGCCGACGGTGCAGCAGAGTACGAATTCGACATCACCTGGTCCCTCGACTCCGTCGCTCAGAAGCTCACTGAACTGGCACGCACCTCCGATGCAGTACACACCGGCTCCATCGCCGCCATGCTTGAACCCGGCGCGCACGTGGTCGCCGCAGCCTTCGAAGCCGCCCGCGACAGCGCCCTGCTCAGCTACGACCCGAACTGCCGCCCCACCCTCATCCACAACGTTGATGAGGCCCGCGCCTGGGCGGAAAAGTTCGTGTCCCTCTCCACCGTTGTGAAGGCATCCGACGAGGACCTGCAGTGGCTCTACCCCGACCGCTCCCTCGACGACACCGCACGCGCATGGCTTGACCTCGGCGCCGAGCTGATGGTCATCACCCGCGGCGAGGACGGCCCCATCGCCTTCACCAAGAAGTACCCCGAGGGCATCAGCCAGCCCGCACACCGCGTTGAGGTTGCGGACACCGTTGGTGCTGGCGACTCTCTCATGGCGGCACTCATTGCGGGTCTGCTCGACCGCGGTATCGCCGGCGCTGAGGCGCGCACCAAGGTCGCCGCACTGACCGCCGAAGACATCGCCGACCTGCTGCGTTTCTCCGCAACCGCAGCCGGCATCACCGTCTCCCGCGCGGGCGCTAACCCGCCCACCCGCGAAGAACTCGACGCCGTACTCAACGGCTAAATAATCTACGCCTCGCCGGCGGATAGCTCACTCTGTCCGCCGGCGTCGCCATATCCACCCGCACCCCAACGCTGAGGAGCACCATGACCAACATCGGCACCGCACCCCTGCCCCGCGAACCCTACGCGGGCCTGCCCGAACTGCCCGAATTTACCCTGACCTCCACCGACATTCAGGACGGCGGCACCGCCCCCGAATGGATGCGCTCCGCCCTCTTCGGCGTGGCAGGCGGTCAGGACCGCTCCCCGCAGCTATCCTGGAGCGGCTTCCCCGAGGGCACCAAGTCCTTCGTGCTGACCTGCTTCGACCCGGATGCGCCGGTCCCCAGCGGCTTCTGGCACTGGACTGTCTCCAATATTCCCGCCAGCGTGACCAGCATTGATACCGGTGCGGATGCACCCGCCGGCGCGCTGACGCACCGCAACGACGCCGGTGTGGCGGGCTTCCTGGGTGCTGCCCCTCCGGCTGGTCACGGCCCGCACCGCTACATCTTCTGCGTCACCGCCGTGGACGTGGAGAAGCTCGACATTGACGAGAACGCCAGCCCCGCCGTCGTGAACTTTAACCTGCTCGGTCACGGTCTGGGTCGCGCGTTCCTGACCGTCACCTACGCGGAACCGGCGGCATAGCGGCGCACCGACATAGAGGCGCAGTCTCGCCAGTCCCGCGCTTTATCCAGTACTTTTATTCAGCACCGATACACCCCCACCACTGAAGGCAAACACTGCATGATTAAACTCATCGCCAGCGACCTGGACGGCACCCTCATCGGGCATGACTTCCGGTTCCGTCCGCGGACCCTGCGCGCCCTTGAGGCTGCCCGCGCCGCCGGGATCGATATCGTCTTTGTCACCGGCCGCCCGAGCCGCTGGCTCACTCCCCTGCGTGAGCAGACCGACTTTGACTCCTACGCCATCTGCTCCAACGGTGCCGTGGTGTACCACCTGGGCGCGGACGAGGTGGAAGAAGTCAACGGCGCTGATCCGGCGGTGATTGCCCGTACTCACGAGCTGCTGGAACCCATGTTCCCCGACGCCACCTACACCCTCGAAACCGTGGACACCGTCTACATTCAGGGCCCGCACGAGGGCGGTGAGGTGCTTGAGGGTGCCCGCGTGGTGGAGGCGAAAATCGCCGATGCGCTCGAACATATCGGCTCAACCCCGGTCATTAAGTACCTGATTCGTGTGCCCGGCATGGACCCGGATATTCTGCAGGCGCGCGTGCATCAGGCGGTGGGTTCGCTGGTGTCGGTGACCCGCGGCGTGGTTGGTGAGCCGCTCGTGGAGATGGGCTCGAAGACCGTGAATAAGGGGCGGATCTTGGAGAAGTTCGCGGCACGCCACGGCATTGAGGCGCACGAGGTGATGGCGTTTGGTGACATGCCGAATGACGCGGAGATGCTCTGCTGGGCGGGGGAGGGCTTCGCCATGGCCTCGGGCCAGCCGGCGCTCATTGCGAAGGTGGGACGCACCTGCCCGTCCTTCCACGAGGACGGTGTGGCGCAGACGATTGAGGCGATGCTCGCCGAACGGTCCTAGCCGCCCAGCACTAGTTATCTAGCATGAGCGGCTGGGTGAGCCTCCGCAGACATAACTCAGACATGATTCAGACATAAACTTTTATGTCTACACATAAAAAATTTGAGTCTAGACATAAAAATTTATGTCTAGACTCAAATTTTTGTGTCTGATTTACATCTGATTTGTGTCTAGACTAAAATTTTTTGTATGAACAACGTGGAATGGACCCCCGAATGGCTCGCCGAAACCATCAAACTACTGCGTACTCACGGCAGCGATACGCAGTTTATCGAGGTCAAAAAAGCCCACGGAGGCTACCCCGGAAGCCTAGACGCAACCCTGAGTAGCTTCTCCAATAGTTCCACGGGCGGAATCATTATCTGCGGCCTCGATGAGAATAATGACTTTGCACCTGTAGGCGTATACGACCCTGCAGACCTAGAAAAAACCCTCGGCAACAAGCTCCGCCGGGGCCTTAAACCGCCGAACACCATGGAGTCAGGAACCATCCTCTACGAAGACGCCAAAATCTTTGTTGCCACCATCCCTCCGCTTCCTCCCTACGAACGCCCCGCCTACATTGGCGGTAAAGCGTACGTGCGTTCCGGCGATGGCGACCACGAAATGAGCCGCCACGAAACCGACCTGATGGTGGCTCAGCGGACACGCACCGGATTCGATGAGGAGCCGGTGGAATACACCTCCCTGGCTGACCTAGATGAAGGCCTCAAAACTGCTTATCTGCGAGACGTACGCGCTAAATCACGCCGCCTTGCTACAAGCTCCGATGAAGAAGTGCTCCGCCGCAAGGGAATTATTGCCCTCGGAACCGACAACCTTTCCCTTGCGGGCTTGTACGCCTTGGGTGCCTACCCTCAAGAGTTCAGGCCCTCGCTCAAAGTCACCGGAGTCGTCATCGACCCAAGCGGTAAAGCCCGTAACCTCGACAAATTCGAGGCGGACGGCCCCATCCCCGCCATGCTCGAAGAGACCCTGGCATGGGTCAAGCGGAACCTGGCGCACCCGGTTGTTGAGCTGCCCAATGGGCACCTCGTCAACGGGCAGGAAATACCCGATATTGCCCTTCGCGAGATCCTTTCGAATGCACTCGTACACCGCAGCCTCAACCCCAAAGCAGACACCGAAGAGGTGCGCGTCAGGATTTTCCCCGACCGAATCTCTGTAGAAAACCCCGGCGGCCTATACGGAATCACTCTCCAGCGCCTGCAAGAGTACGGGGAACGTTCCCGCGTGAACGACCGCCTGTACGACGTGTGCACGCACGTAACAACCCCCGACGACGGATACCGAGTCATCGAGGGTGAGGGTAGCGGCATCTACACGGCACAGGAGGCGGTGCGTCAGGCAGGACTGAAACCCATCCAGTTCATTGACGAGGTTATTCGTTTTACCGCGATTATCAGCAGGGAGCCTTTGGACGGTGCTCATACCGCCGACCTCGGTTCACCGCAGCAGAAGTCGGACGTAGACCCGCGCCAATCGGTGCCTACGGTTCCCAGTAGCCGTCAGGAGGCGGTGATCCTCGCCCTGCGCTCGCTACGCCACCCCGCCGGTATCGACGACATCATGGGTGCTCTTCCCGGGCCTTTTGCTGAGCTTCAGAAACCGCAGGTCCGGTACGTCCTCACGAAGCTCCTTCAAGAAGGAGTTATTACCCGTGAAGGCGGTCGAGGCAACCGCAACACCGTGTACCGGTTGGCCTAATCGAACATCGGGCTAACAGGCAAAAGCGGCCCGGATGGAAACCAATCCATCCGGGCCGCTTTCTTACAGCCTACGCCTCAGGAGAATCACTCCCAACGGGCGGTCGGGCGCCTAGTGCACCTCAGTGCTCTTCTCAGGGTCGAAGGGCTCCAGCGGGTCGCCAGCAGCCTTCGTGTACTTCGCGATGAAGGTCATCAGGTGGAAGATAATCAGGGTCGCAGCGGTGCCCAGGGCAATACCCGCGAAGGACAGCTGATCGAAGATCCAGGTGTAATCCGCAATACCCACAATCAGCGCCACAGCGGCGGTGGTCAGGTTGATCTGGTTCGAGAAATCAACGCGGTTCTCGCTCCAAATACGAACACCGAGCATACCGATCATGCCGTACAGAACGGTTGCGGCACCGCCCAGCACACCCGCGGGAACGGTCGCAATTGCCGCACCGAATGCGGGGAACATGGACAGGCCAATCGCGAAGATAGCCGCCACCCAGTACGCCGCGGTGGAGTACACCTTGGTTGCAGCCATCACGCCGATGTTCTCAGCGTAGGTGGTGGTACCCGAACCGCCACCGAAACCTGCGATGGTGGTTGCCAGGCCGTCCGCCATGAGCGCGCGGCCGGAGTAGTCGTCCAAGTTGGTATCAGTCATCAGTGCAACCGACTTCACGTGACCGATGTTCTCAGCCACGAGCACCAGAATCACGGGGATGAACAGGCCGGCGAGCTCCCAGTGGAACTCGGGGGTCTGGAACTGCGGCAGGCCAATGATGCCCTGAGTCTCAACGGTCTTACGGATGGTGGAGAAGTCCACCTCGCCGCGAATCACAGCGGTGATGTAGCCGATGCCCACACCCAGCAGAATGGACAGGCGGCCAATAATGCCCTTGAAAAGCACCGAAATGAGGATGATGGAGCACAGGGTCACCAGCGCGGTAATCGGCGCCTTCATGAAGTTATCCTTAGCGCTGGGTGCCAGGTTAAAACCAATGAGTGCCACAATCGAACCGGTCACGACCGGGGGCATGAGCTTGGTTAGCCAACCGGTACCGGCGAACTGAACGATCAGACCGACCAGGAACAGGGCGATACCCGCCATGACAATGCCGCCGAGCGAACCCGCCGGGCCGTGGGAGGAACCCGCAGCAGCCAGGGGCGCAATAAACGCAAACGAAGAACCCAGGTAGGAGGGGACGCGGCCGCGGGTAATCAACAGGAACAGGACGGTGCCGATACCCGAGAAGAACAGGGTGGTTGCCGGCGGGAAGCCGGTCAGCAGCGGCACGAGGAAGGTCGCGCCGAACATTGCGACCACGTGCTGTGCACCAATGCCGATGGTGATCGGCCATGCGAGGCGCTCGCTCGGTGCCACAACAGAACCGGGCTTTACAGTGCGGCCGTCGCCGTGGATCGACCAGTCAAAGCCGAGAAGTTTAGAGATGCTCAAAGGGGAGCTCCTGAGGTGAATGTGGTGGTGTATAAAATTCCACATAATTCTACGCGTATACAGGCGTAGGTCACAGCTAAATGCCTATAAATATGAGCAGGGATACGTTGAGCGGGGGTTAGATTCTCTGATGAGAACCCCAAATCATGAATATATAGCCCAAAATGCATCAATACCCCGTATATGCGGTTTAAAGCATATACGGGGTATTGATGCAAAGAGCGAATAAAAACACTCGCTACACACAGCTCATGAGCTTAGAGAGCGTCACGCAGGTTATCCAAGTGATCGTAACGTGCCAGCTCGTAACGCAGGTGACCCTCGGTCGGCGACTGAACCGGCAGGAACGACGCCTCACGCAGACGACGAGCAGTCGGGGACTCAGCCACGTAACCGGCGCCTCCAACAACCTGCAGCTCAAAGTGAGTAGCAATGGTTGCAAAGTGCGAAACACCCAGACGCAGGCTCAGCAGGTCACGACGCTCAGCACGCTCCGGCTCAGAGGCCAGGCGAACCAGTTCCTCACGCAGGCTCTGGTACTCCTCCAGAATCAGCGGGAACTCCGGACGGAACACACCCTGGGAGACGTCCAGGTGCTTAGCAGCCTCCTGCAGGGCGCCAGCGGCAAGACCCAGGCAGAACGAGGACTGAACCAGCAGGAACGGTGCGGTCACATCGCGCAGGAACGCCTCAATGTTGTCGCTCAGAATGTCCTCGCTCGGAACGAAAACGTCCTCGAACTTCAGGGTGCCGGACTCGGTACCGTTCAGCGCCAGCAGGTTGCGGTGGTAGTCAATGCTCAGGCCCTCAACGTCCTGGCGGACCGTCACGATGTAGCGGTCCGGGTGACCCTCGGGGGCGTTCTGAACAGCCACCGGAAGAACGATCACGCCGCCCGGGTACAGGTTCGACGCCCACGACACAGAACCGTTCAGCTTCAGACCACCCTCCACGAGGGTACCCTCCACCTTAATCGGTGCCAGACCTGACGCCTCCTTGTACGCTGCAGCCATTGCGGTGGTACCGCTAACAGTTGCGTCCGCCAGGCCAGCGGGTAGCTCGCGACCCGTTGCGTCAAAGAACGCAATGGTCGAACGGTGAGCCCACAGAGAGAACGCAGTCGAGGCGTCCTCGGTAGCGAGGTCGAAAGCCACCGAAACCTGGGGAACCAGGGAACCGCCGTCGCGACCCAGGGTAATCAGGCCGTCCTTAGCGATTTCGCGCAGGTTTTCGAAGGGGGAACGCTCGCCGCGGTCAACAGCATCTGCGTGGGTTCGGGCGAGGGCGAGCACCTGCTCGCGCTGGGGGTAATCGTAGAGGGGTTCGAGAGTGAACTCAGACATGGGGTTTCTCCTAAGCGGGGAGCATCGCGTCTATGCGTGCAGCTTGAACAGTCGGTCGATGGGGGTGCTGACGGCCTTGCGGGCGCGAACAACAGCTTCTTCGTCGGGTGCGTCGTAGAAGCAGAGGCACTTTGCGGTGTCTTCGCGAACGTAGGTGCGCAGGAAGGAAACCTCGGGTACTTCAGCGTACTTGGGGGAGTTCGCCTTCTTGCGGGTCAGGTACTGTTCCATGGTGATTTCTGCGGGGATGTCCCACTCCACCAGGTAGTCTGCGTCCTTCTTGAGCTTCTTGATGTCTTCGAGCTCTGCGCCGACCAGGCGGACTGCGTCGGGGCCTGCGACGGTTGCGCGTTCACCGATTGCTGCGGTGAGGTCGGGGCCGAATGCGGTGTTCTCGGATTCGACGATGACGAAGACGATCTTGTGGTCTGCGGAGACCTGGGTTTCGATGAGCTCGGCGCCGTTGGTCAGGGACGAGTTGACGGTCTCGATGAGTGCGGTTGCTTCGTCCTTGGACGGCTGTGCGGGGGTCAGTTCTACCAGGTAAAGTGCCATGTTTTTCTCCTCGGCTAAGGGTTGAGGGGTCGTGCTGGAAGGTTTTCCGGCTCGTTATGGATTCACCTTAGACCTGTGGTTGAAGACTGTCTAATAGATTTCTGTTCGTGGCTTAATGCGTCCTTTTTGACCCCGTGTTTCGTCATGCGTGTTCACGTGGAGACATAAATCGTCACAGTTCCGCGCATTGGAACCAGCCTACGGCCGCAGAATTTTCGCGCGGGTTATCGGACCCGCAGGCGCATCTATCCGCGCCGTCCTGCGCGTGCCGCAAAGTCATCGAGGGCGCGGTTGAGAGCGGGGACGGTCCACACTTTTTGCCCCTGAATTTTGACGCGTTCTTCACGCAGAATCTGCAACTCCACCATGCGGTTGAGGAGGCGATACACACTAGCCCGGGACCCCTGCGTGTGCTCCTCCACCATGTGTGCGGTGAAGGCGGGCTCGGTGCAGCACAGATCGGTGAGGGAACGCAGGAGAGGGGTTTTACGCTGGGCAATGGACAGCACCTCATCACGCAGGGTTTCAATGTCTTGCGCCAGGATTTCTGCGTTGGTGATTGCCTTCTGCGTGGCGTCGATGAAGAGCTCGATGATGGGCTCGGCGTTGCCTGCACGGTAGTCGGTGAGCGCCTGAATGTACCCTTCGGTATCGTGCAACAGCCCGGAGGAGACGGGCAGAATCACGTGGCGGGTGACGCCGCGGGCGAGCAGGAGCGCGGAGATGAGGGCGCGCCCGGTTCGGCCGTTGCCGTCGGTGAAGGGGTGGATCGTTTCAAATTGGGCGTGCGCGATAGCCGCCTGCGCGAGTGGGTCAATATCGCGGCGGTTCATGAAGGCTACAAGGTCTTCGAGGGCGGCAGGAACCCTCTCGTGATGCGGCGCCACATAGTCGGCGGTTACCGGCGAATCGCCCTTAATCCACACCCACTGGGTGCGGAGCACACCGGAGTCCTGCTGCAGGCCGCGGGTCAGTTCGCGGTGCATCGCGAGGATGTTATCGACGCTCATGTTTTCTGCAGTGTTCAGGGCTGCACGCATGGCGTGAACGTTGCGTGCCACCAGCTCGGCGTTAACGCCGACCTTTGACCCGCTTGCACCCAGGACCGCCAGTGAGAGCCTGCGTGCACTAACGGTGAGGTTTTCAATCTGCGAGCTGGAGGCGGATTCGCCGCGCAGAAGAACCGCGGAGAAGGGGATGCTGCCGATGTGGTGGAGCCGCTCATCGAAGCGGGTCATTGCGGTGGCGTTCTCCTGGAGGCGCGCTCGCAGTACGGGGCTGAGTTCGACGTTGAGCGCAGCAATGGAGGCGGGTACGGCGCTGGAGAAGGTGCCGGAGTTGCGGCGCGTTGCGCGTCGGGAGGCGAGGGCGTCCCGGTGAACCCAGGGGTCTTGCGGCTCCCATTTGAGGGCGGGCCAGGTGATGGCTGAGGGCATGGTTCCTCCTCCTGGGTGTCGTGTTGCTAGGTTGTGTTTGGGACGAGGTCTTAATAAGACAATACACTTCAATTTTCTTATTAAGGCGCTTAATAAGAAAATCCGCGCGGATTGTCTCATTAAGGAACATGCCCCGAACGCCCCTCCTCAACCGCCCCTCAACATTCCAGCGCTCCGGCTGTCGGCGCATACAGCAGTGCATACAGTAGGGCCCCGAACCCTTGATAACTCAAGGATTCGGGGCCCTCACATCTACCCGCTCACGCTGCCCGAAGCAGCGAGTCAGCAGTGCAGGCAACACCTTTGCGGTTACTTAACGCCGCGCATCATCTTCTGGACCGGCTTGTGCACCAGGAACAGCAGCACACCGGTCGCGATGGTGATAATACCCATCCACGTGAAGTAGGGGACCTCAGTTTCCATGCTGTAGAACTGAGCCAGCCAACCCGACAGCACGGTACCCATTGCCACGGAGGTGAAGTACAGCGCCATCATGTTCACGCGGTGCGCCTTCGGTGCGAGCTTGGTCGCCAGCGAAATACCCACCGGGGAAATAATCAGCTCAGCGATGGTGCAGACGAACAGAATCAGCACGATCCAGCCGACGTTCACGCTCTGAACGCCCGCCTGAGCGAGGAAAATCCAGAACGCAAGGCCAATAATAATCAGCGCTGCGGAGAACTTCACGGTGGTCACCGGCTGACGCTCACCCCACTTGGTCCACAGGGCGGAGAACATCATGCCGAAGATAATGATGAAAATCGGGTTGATGGAGTTGACCAGGTTCGGGCTCAGATCCATACCCAGAATGTGCCAGTTAAGACGCTCATCCGAGTACACTGCCATCACGGTGAACTGCTGCTGGTACAGTGCCCAGAACACGGCGTTTGCAATCCACAGGGGAATGAACGCGGTGATGCGGGAACGCTCATCGGCGGTGACGTCCTTAGCGGTCAGCATCTGTACGAACAGGGCGATAGCACCGATGAAGATGAAGCCCATGACCCAGTTCTTGAGGTTGCTTGCGGTCATCAGGCCGGTCGCCAGCAGAATACCGAGAACGACTACGATACCGACCAGTGCCAGGAAGAAGTTGCGCTTCTGTGCGCTGGTGAAGGGGGTGCCCACGTGGTGTACGGAGGCGGGCAGGTTCTTGCGGGTCAGCGAGTACTGGATTAGGCCTGCAGCCATACCGACAGCGGCCAGGGCGAAGCCGAGGTGGAAACCGCCGGTGTGCCAGCCCCAACCGGTCAGGATCGGGCCAATCAGTGCGCCGGTGTTCACGCCGATGTAGAAGATGGTGAAGCCTGCGTCGCGGCGGTGGTCGTTGTCCGAGTAGAGGGAGCCGACCAGCACGGAGGCGTTACTCTTCAGACCGCCGGAGCCGATAGCGACCAGGATTAGACCAATCACCACACCCGGAATGCCGGGGATGAGGGAGAGGGAGATGTGGCCCGCCATGATGCCGATGGCGGAGTAGAAGAGGGTACGCTCGGGGCCGAGGAGGCGGTCACCGAGGATACCGCCGAGGATTGTCGTGAGGTACACGACTGCACCGTACGCACCGATAATGCCGGTGGCGAGGGTCTGGTCTAGGCCCAGGCCGCCCTTGTTGGCGGTGTAGTACAGGTAGTAGATCATGATGCCCTGCATGCCGTAGAAGGAGAAGCGCTCCCACATTTCTACGGTGAACAGGTTCGCGAGCATGCGCGGGTGGCCGAAGAAGGTCTTGGTTTCCTTGGGTTCGGCACCTGTGATGGTGTGAGACATGGTGGAAAATCTTTTCTGTCGAGCCCGGAATTCTATGTGACCCGGGCAATATGTGTTTAAGTCTATACCCTTATGGGTGCATATGTATACATGGGGTGTGTCTATATTATGGATGGTTACTTTATATGTAGTGCATGAAAAACCATTTCGATTTTTTCGTATGCACCACGTCCGAATCTCACAACCCCCCAAATACCGGGCTAGATGCGCCCCACACCCCCAACACGCTAGAGTGGAACCACAACTATGTCCACCCGGCACCCCGTCGTGCCGATCGGCTCATTTTTAATCATTTCAAAGGAGAACCCCATGACCGCTGTACCCCAGGTTGACCCCCGCGACGTTCCCGCAGGCGCAACCATCATCGACGTGCGTGAAGACTACGAGTGGGAGGGTGGCCACGCGACCGGCGCTAAGCACATCACCCTCGGCACCCTCGCTGAGCGTCTGGCTGAGCTGCCCGCGCCGGGTGAAGACTTCTACGTCATCTGCCACGGCGGCGGCCGTTCGAACCGCGCGGCAACCTTCCTGCGCGAGCACGGCTACGCCGCACACAACATCGCTGGCGGCACCAGCGCATGGTTCGCTGCCGGTCTGCCGATGACCAGCGAAAACGGCGAAGCACCCGCTGTCGTTCACTAAACCGCCAGTTCGTCTGCACGCCATACAATGGAGTCCGTGACTGAAACTTCCGCGGACCGTATTTTTTCTACCCCGAGCGCTCCCGCTTCTGCGTCCCCGCATGCCCTGCCGAGTATTTTGCAGGGCATCCCGTGGGATGTGCAGACGCGGGAGCTTATCGTGCGCCCGCTTCCTTTCGCGGTGAACTGCGAGGACGCGTACCCGCTGCTGACCGGTGGCGCCGAGTATTCCTTCTGGCTGGATTCGGCGCGTGAAGAGTCGCCCATGTCGGTTGCCTCGTATGTGGGTGTGGTTCCGGCGCAGTTGTCGCCCTTGCGCGTGGATTCGGCGCGTGCGGCGGCTGAATCCGGTGCGGAAGACCCCTTCGTCCAGCTGGAGGCGGCGCTCGCCTGCGCACCGCGCGTGCACCCGGATGTCGCGGCGGCGACCGGTCTGCCCGCGGGTTTGCGTGGCGGTTACGTGGGCTATTTCGGCTATGAGGCGCGTGCCGCCATGGGCTTGGAGCACGGCCACCCGGTGCCGGGTTACCTGCCGGCGTATGAGGCGCCGACTCCGGATTCTCTGTGGTTGCCGGCGGTCCGTTACCTGGTGCATGAGCATGCCCGCCCGGGGGCTGCGGCGCGTAGCTGGCTGGTGGGGGATGAGCCGTGGTGTGAGGCGGCGGAGCGACTGCTGAGCGCGGCGGTGAATGGGGCGGGGGAGTGCGCCTCCGAAAATACCCCTGTAAATATCCCTGTAAATACCCCCGTCAATAATCCCGGCAATGCCCCTGAGCTTACCGAGCCTCTGCTCTTCCTGGCACCCGCCGCGGAAGCCTACATGGACGCCGTTCGCGCTAGTCAGCACGAAATTTACGAGGGTAATAGCTACGAGGTGTGCCTGACCGCGCAGACGAACGCGCGCATCCAGAATCCGAGCCCGGAGCTTTTCTTTGAGTTGTACCGCCGCCAGCGCGCCCACAATGCGGCACCCTATGCGGCGTATCTGCGGTGCGGTGATTTTTCGGTGCTTTCTTCATCGCCGGAGCGTTTTTTGAGTGTGGATGAGCAGCGTAACGCGCAGACGAAGCCGATTAAGGGCACGATTGCTCGCGGTGCCACCCCGGAAGAAGATGAGGCTGCCGCAGCTTGGTTGCGTAGCGATGAGAAGACCCGCGCCGAGAACCTCATGATTGTGGATTTGCTGCGTAATGACCTGTCTACGGTGTCTGATCCGGCGTCGGTGCGCGTGCCGGTGCTCATGGGTGTGGAGAGCTATTCGACGGTGCATCAGCTGGTGTCTACGGTCAGTTCGCGTCTGCGTGAGGGTGTGAGCGCGGTGGCTGCCGCGCGGGCGTGCTTCCCGGGCGGTTCGATGACTGGTGCTCCGAAGCCCTCGACCATGCAGATTATTGAGGGTCTGGAGGGTCGCGCTCGCGGCGTGTATTCGGGTGCTCTGGGTTTTGTTTCGGCGGATGGTTCGGCGAACCTGTCGATTGTGATTCGCACGCTTGTGGCGCACGATGACGGCGCGGTGACTCTTGCCGCCGGTGGCGCTATCGTGGCTGATTCCGACCCGACCGCCGAGTATGAGGAGATGCTGACGAAGCTGCGCGCCGCGTTGCCGCCGTCGGTGGGTCGCGTGGTGGAATAACCTGGCGCTGGAATAGCACAGGGAATAGCCTGCGCCGCCTGCACGTGAGCCGCTACACTTGAACTATGACTAAGCTTTCTGAAAACCTCCCCATTGAAGAAGCCCGTGAACGCCTGCGCCAGCTGATTATGGAGCTGGCTGTGGTGCGCGGGCACGTGGTCCTCGCCTCCGGCAAGGAAGCCGACTACTACGTTGACCTGCGCCGCATCACCCTGCATCACGAGGCTTCTCGCCTGGTGGGTCAGGTTATGCTGGATCTGCTGGATAAGAACGGCATCGAATTTGAGGCTGCTGGCGGCCTGACCATGGGTGCTGACCCGGTGGGTACCGCGATTATGCGTGCTGCTGGTGATCAGGACCGTGCGATTGACGCGTTTGTGGTGCGTAAGGCTCAGAAGTCTTACGGCATGGGCCGTCAGGTGGAGGGTCCCAGCGTTGAGGGTCGCCGCGTGGTTGCTGTGGAGGACACCTCCACGACCGGTGGTTCTGCGCTGACTGCTGTTGAGGCGCTGCGTAAGGCTGGTGCTGAGGTTGTGGCGGTTGCTGTGATTGTTGACCGTGCGACCGGCGCTAAGGAGCATGTGGAAGAGGTTGCGGGCGTTCCGTGCCTGTACGCATACTCGAAGGATGAGCTGGGTCTGGACTAGTCTCTACTGGTTTGGACTAGGACCTCGTGAATTTTTAAGACGTTCCGCTGCGGCGGGTGAACCCGTGCCGCTGGCTACTGTGTGTGGCTGGTGGTGCGGGTTTTTGTCTGTAAGATGGCTCTGTGGGCGCCGGAGTGGCGCTGGTTGTTGGCGTGAAGGTGGTTGTGATGGTTGAGAATCGTGATGCGGCTGAGGCTGTACCTGCGGAGGCGGCTGTAGCTGAGGCTGTTGAGGGTACTGAGCAGGGTACTGCCCGTTTTGAGGTGGGTGTGGGCCCGTGGGAGGGCCCGTGGCCCGAGGGTGACCATTGGGATGAGGAGCTGCTGCGTGAGGGCGACCGCCGTAACGTGGTGGATAAGTACCGTTACTGGTCAATGGACGCGATTATTGCTGACCTGGATACGCGCCGCCATGATTTTCATGTGGCGATTGAGAATTGGCAGCATGATTTGAATATTGGCACGGTGGTGCGTACTGCGAATGCGATGTTGGCGAAGGAGGTCCATATTATTGGGCGTCGCCGTTGGAATCGTCGTGGTGCGATGGTGACGGATCGTTATCAGCATGTGCGTCATCATCCGACGATTGAGGATTTTGTGGCGTGGGCGCAGGGTGAGGGTCTGGAAATTATTGGTATTGATATTTTTCCGGATTCGGTGCCCCTGGAGACGTATGATCTGCCGAAGAAGTGTGTGCTGGTTTTTGGTCAGGAGGGCCCGGGCCTATCGGAGGAGTTGCATGCGGCGGCTAGGGATACTCTGTCGATTGAGCAGTTTGGGTCGACGCGTTCGATGAATGCGGCGACGGCTGCGGGTATTGCGATGCATGCGTGGGTTCGCCGTCATGTGTTTGGCCAGATTCCGTCGTAGTTTGGCGGCTGTTTATGAGGTGTTTAAAGGTTCCGATGCGTTGTGTGCGCGTCGGAACCTTTTCTGTTGTGGTTTGGGTGGCTTAAACCACGCATGAAATTACCTAGGCGTGTTAGTGTTAATGCAAGTCACAGGGGATATGAGAATTGCACGCTCGATTTCTGTCGGAGCGTACGATGGATTTCCTGATTTCGGCTCGCCAATGGTTGCGGGCTGTGGATATGAATGACCGCGGCGTCATTCCCTTGAAAAGAGATTCTGATGAGGGTCTCTTCCACCCTGAAAGGAGGGTGTGCTCTTGCATAAGAATAGTGCATTCACAATTACCGCCCTGGCAGGCGCGCTTTTACTGTCTTCGTGCGCTCAGGGAGGTGCCTCAAATCCTGAATATAAAGCCAAAATCGATTACGCGAATAATTTGATTACTCTTCCCATGGATGAGTATGACTATGACGATGCGTCAAGGGTTGTAATTAATGAGGCGTCCGCCCGTATCATGCAAATATGTTACGTATCTAAGGGATACTCTGATGCTGTCCCTGTGTTCTATAATGATCCGCACAATAATATATATGGTGCCTGGAATGTTGAATATGCCAAGAAGTATGGATATGCCAATGAAGAAAAGGCTCGAGAGGCCGAGCAGACGATAGAGAAAATACCGAAAGATATTAGGCGGCAATGTCGCAAGGAAAAAGCCAATCAGTTGAAAGAAATTGAGTACGAGAATGACAATGACTCTTTCGCTTACCGGCTTAGACAGGAAGCCTATGCGAGTGCCAAAAGTAATCCGGAATGGAATAAAGTTCGCTCTGAATGGTGGAGCTGCCTAGAGAGCAATGGGCTAACACCACGCAAAGATGACCAGGCGTGGAGTAGTCAAGAGGCGTTCAATATTGGCGTAAGTTCTAAGAGTGAGGAGGAAAAAACTCAAGAATCGATTCGCCTCGCAACCATCGAAGCCGAATGTAACCAGAAGGTTGGTATGGCCCAGCGTTTGGGGGATATTGAAGCCTCCTACCAGGGGCCTCTCATCGAAAAGAATCAGGCGAAGCTCAACCAGCTGAAAGAGGAAAAAGAAAAGCATGTGGCGAAGGCGCGTGAAATTATCGCAACTAGTCAATAACACATTATGTTTGAACTGAATAGTACAACTAATAATTGTGATGGAGGGGCTCAATGTTCGTGAGTTCTTCCTGACTTTCCCGATTGAAAGGAGTCGGTAACAATGAAGAAATCTTCTGCCCTACTCGCCTGCTTTGCTTTAGCTTTAAGTTCCTGCGCCGCTGCGCCTAAAGATACTAGCTTCAAAGCCCAGCTAGATTTTGAAAATAACTATATTACTCTTCCGCTCGACGAATACGACAGGAGTGACCAGGCCCTAGATATAACGGTTAGGGCGTCATTGTTGATTCGTAAAGAGTGCTATGCGAAAAAAGGATACGATTTTGAAATTCTAGAAAACGGCTGGGTTTCTCGCGGCGCCTCCCAGTACGGCTCCTGGAATGTGAAGCATGCGGCGAATCATTATACGTCCAGCAAAGTCAGAGAAGAGCAGTATAGGATTTATGAGAGCATCCCTGAAGACGTCAAGGACAGCTGCCGCGAAGAGCATCGGGAAGAACTGGATGCGCTCAAGTTTGATGAGGCTCATGAGGAAAAGTACCGCCCCGTCAATCGTATCCGTGGCGAAGCGTACCAGCGTGCGCAGGGTGACCCTGAATGGAAGAAAGCCCGCTCAGATTGGTGGGACTGCCAGCGTGAGAAAGGGTTGACTCCTCGCACCGGGGACGGCGAATGGACGAGCAAAGAAGCGGCCAGAATGGCCAGTCTGAATTCTGATGATCCCAAAGTGTTGGAGGAGGAGATCCGCCTGGCAACCATTGAAGCTCAATGTAGTGAGAAGGTGAGGTTGGCTCAGCGTTTGGGTGATCTTGAGGCGTCCTATCAGGGGCCTTTGATTGAGAAGAATCAGGCGTTGCTGAATGAGTTGAAGGCTGAACGTGATGCGAAGATAGCGAAGGCGCGTGAAATCATCGCCACCCACCAGTAGATATCAGTAACAAGAAGATAGGAGCTCTTGGGATAATTGGGGTAACTCCGTTTAACGCTACAACGAGGTATGGAGGAGGAAAAGCCTATGCGTAAGGCTCTCTCTGCGGTAACAGTATTCTGCCTGCTGGGGGCGTGCGTATCCTGCTCCAACAGTGCCGAGCGGGACACCTCACGAAAAGCTGTTCTTGATTATTCAAAGAACTACGTACACCTTCCACTGGACGAGTACGCCTTGGATGAACTAACACTCCGTACGGTGAGTACGGCGTGGCACACGCTCATGTCCGAGTGCTATGCGCACCACGGGCAGTCCTACGCCGTGCCCTCAGTAGACACCCCGCAATCGGGAGGTCTATACGGCAGCTGGAACGTTGAGTACGCCAAAAAGTATGGGCACTCCCAGAAGGAATCCCGAGGCCCAGAAGATTCAGCATCAGACGACATCAACACCCGATGCCAAGAAGAGGTGAAAGCCGCATTCTCTGACGTCGAACTGGACGAAAAAGAATACCGGTTTGTAGGAGAGCTCAACTCACAGGCATACACCTACGCCTCCCAAACCGATGAGTGGAAAAATATTCGCTCAGAATGGTGGACCTGCCTGCGTGAACGCGGGCTAACCCCCAGGGAAGGGGAGAGCGACTGGATGTCCGAAGAAGGTGCGCATCTTATGGCCTCTTCCCAAGGCAAGGAAGAGGCTAAGCCGGAGGAAATTCGCCTCGCAACCATCGAAGCGGAATGTAACCAGAAGGTAGGTATGGCTCAGCGTCTGGGTGATATTGAGGCCTCCTATCAGGGGCCTCTCATCGAAAAGAATCAGGCGAAGCTCAACCAGCTGAAAGAAGAGAAAGAAAAGCGTGTGGCGAAGGCACGCGAAATTATCGCCACCCGCCAGTAGTTGGGGGTTATGACTATAAATATGAACCCTGGAGGCGGAAATTTCCGCCTCCAGGGTTCATATTAGATATCTGATAAAAATAGGTCTCTTCCAGAATGATTGATGCAGATATGGAATTTAGAATATTTGCAATACATGCAAAAATTCCAACAATGAAAAATGCCCCAAAATGGAGGCTGTTCTCAAGTTCTTTCATATTGCTACTTTCCGTGATGAATACCAAAAGTATATTTAGTGAAATGGTAACCACAAAAATATAGCGAGAAAAAATAAGATTCCTTATCTTTTCAAAGAATGATTCTGGGGAGACACCCTCTGAAAGAGGCCTATATTTATCAAAATATCTATGCCCTTATTCTATCATGTATAAGCTTATGTGTCTTGTTCTCCAGTTATATATTTACTACACCTTGTTTTCTTGTCGTTATTTGATGGTGAGGGCCGGGGAGTGTCACCACTCCCCGGCCCTCACTTTATTCACTCTCAACCTCGCAACCTAAACTGGTGCACTCACATGCCAGCCAGCTCAAGGCCACTCAGCGTCAGGCTGCTTAGCCCTTTAGCCCACCGGAACGTTAACGTTCACCAGCGAGTACAGATCCTTCGGATCATCCGGGCTAGCAACCAGGTCAATGAACTGCTGCAGGTCGGTGTCCTGCGTAGCCGCACGGGCATAACGCAGACCCGAGAAGTCAGAAATCGCGAAGCCCACCGAATCAAACAGGGTAATCTGCTCATCCGACACGCGGCCCGGCTCCTCACCGGTCAGTACCTTCCAGAACTCCACCACGGGGAAGTCCGGGTCCTTCTGCTGAATTTCGCCCTCAATGCGGGTCTGCGGCGGGAACTCAACGAACACGGTGGAGCGGTCCAGAATTTCGCTTTCCAGCTCAGTCTTGCCGGGGCAGTCGCCACCAATAGCGTTCAGGTGCACGCCGGGCTTCACCTGGCGGTCCAGCAGAACCTTCGCCTGCTGCTTATCGGCGGTGCAGGTGGTAATAATGTCTGCACCCTCAACAGCCTCGTCCACGTCCTTAGCCAGGTGGATGCGGAAGCCCAGCGGCTCCAGGTTACGGCGGAACTTCTCCATCGCGTGCGGGTCAATGTCGTAGACGGACAGGTCCTCAATGCCGAGCACAGCGCGCATACCCAGCGCCTGGAACTCAGACTGCGAGCCGGTACCAATCATCGCCATCTTCTTCGAATCCTTGCGTGCCAGGTGCTTAGCAACCATGGCGGACACGCCAGCGGTACGCAGCGCGGTCAGCAGGGTCATCTCAGCCAGGAACACGGGGTAGCCGTTGTCCACGTCAGCGAGCAAACCGAACGCGGTCACGGTCTGGAAGCCGCGCGCCGGGTTCGACGGGTGGCCGTTCACGTACTTGAAGGAGTAGGTGATGTTGTCGGAGGTGGGCATCAGCTCAATCACACCGAAGGGGGTGTGGGAGGCGACGCGCGGGATCTTGTCGAAGCTCTGCCACTTCTTGAAGTCTTCTTCGAGGAAGTCGACCATGCCGGCAATGATGTTGCCTACGCCGTCCTTCTGAATCCACTTCGCCATCGAGGCGACGTCAACAAATTCCACCGCGTGTGCGCTAGGACGTTCAGTCATGATTTTCTCCTTTGAATATCTGCACAAAACTTCTTTGTGCAGCTGGTGGTCACTGCGGATATCTATTATCTCAAAATATATTGCAGGACACACCGTATTAGAAATGCTGTAAATATGTACTTTGCTTGATGTATTACACGGATGTAATACGGAAGCGAACACGGAAAAACGTGCAGGGAGGGGGTTCCAGACTCTATTGGCTAGAGTCTATTGGCGAGGGTCTAGCGGCTAGGGTCTAGAACCCCCTCATTCGCCGTCACTGGGATATCACCGGGATTGGAGGCAACCGGTCGGGTTAGTGGCCCTTCGGCTTGTCCTCGTCCTCAAGGTCCAGCTCATCCAGGTCAATGTGGGTACGAGGCTCCGAAACGAGCTTCTTCACCACGGGGCGGGCAGCAATCACAGGCACGGAACCGGTGTAGCCTTCACGGACGCGAGCAATCTCGTTGACGCGGTCACGAACCGTGTACCAGCCGATAATCAGCAGCGGGATAACCAGCAGCAGCGATGCCAGGGTGTAGGTGCCCACCGGGTAATCCAGTGCCATCAGCACAATCACAATCGCGAGGAATACCATCACGGCCCAGTCGCTGAAACGACCACCGGGTGCGCGGTACTTGGGGCGCTTGTACTTGCCCTCACCGACCAGCTTCAGGTACTTCTGATGCGACATTGCGATAGCCGCCCAGCTGGCCATGGTGCCCACCGAGGCGATGTTCAGCACGACCTCGAACGCCTGCTCGGGAACG
>OGGM01000411.1_pt1 | contig 32672 bp, 32 predicted proteins | sample 1571251 | NCBI WGS metagenome assembly OGGM01 (sample SAMEA2582076, study PRJEB24529) | metagenome | biome: Human gut stool | place: China | collected 2011 | reverse complement strand
CTTACCAAGGATACGCTCTACCGACTGAGCTACAACAGCTTAAATACCGTCAAAAGCTTTAATTTTGTTTGCCCTTAGGCAAAAAAAATATGGTTGCGGGGGCAGGACTTGAACCTACGACCTTCGGGTTATGAGCCCGACGAGCTACCAACTGCTCCACCCCGCGACGATAATGGTGGTGGGAGAAGGATTCGAACCTTCGAAGGCGGACGCCGGCAGATTTACAGTCTGCTCCCTTTAGCCACTCGGGAATCCCACCGCAAATTCTGGAGCCGACAATAGGATTCGAACCTACGACCTACTGATTACAAGTCAGTTGCTCTACCAACTGAGCTATGTCGGCATCTCTCACAGAACATAATCAATTATAGCCAATATTTTTTTATCTGTCAACAGGTCCCGCAACATTTCATATCACCTTCCCTGCCGTCTTCCTCAAGGCGACCGGAGCCCATCATCTTACCTCTTATTCTTTTTTATATACCATTATATGCATACTTTTATATAGTTTCACGTTGTCCTTGCACGAGTACGAAATTTCGAAATCGTTCAACAACGGGAAGCATAGGATGCTGCTTATGAACAGCCATGTACAGGTAGCGACGATCCGTCTTGTCGGCAATAGGAATTCGTTCAACCGCATAGTGCTTTAGTAAATAAAAATCCGGCATAATGGCTAATCCGTAGCCCGCCGCCACAAAACCCGCCATGGCATTGTCTTCTTCTATATGGCAGACTACATGCGGATGAGCATCGGCCCGTTCCAACAGAGTCTCTACCGTCGCATGCATGCCGCTTCCTGCATGAAAGTGAATAAAAGGATACGGCTCTATTTCCTTTAACGACACGGACGCCCTTTTTGCCAGGACATGATTTTCCGGTACAACTACCACAAGGCGTTCTTCCGCAATGGGATAAAACATAATTTCCGGTTCATCGGCTACAGAAGAGCAAAAAATCATATCCGTCTGTTCATCTTTTAAACTCTTTATCAATTCACGCGTCGTTCCTTGTGTAAAGTTAAACTCTATATCTTTATTACCTTCCATGCCATGAAAGCTTGTAATCATATCGGGAACCATCGTATATCCCATAGTATAAACAAAGCCGAGATTAATCGTTCCCTTGTCGGGACGAGTATAGGCTTTCATGACCTGAAGGCCTCGATTCAACTCTTCCAGCGATTTAGTCACATAGGGATAAAACATCTTCCCGTACTTGGTCAGGAAAATATTGCGCCCTTTTTTTTCAAAAAGCCGAACGCCCATTTCTTTTTCCATATCTCGAATGGCACGATTTAAGCTGGGTTCCGTAATATAGAGAAGTTCAGCTGCCCTTCGGTAATGTTCTGTTTCCGCTAAGACCGAAAAATACTCAAGTTGTTTTAAATTCATCGTATCGCCCCTCATTTACAAATAAATCAATAGTATTTATCTATTAATACCGTTTAATAAGCTATTAATTTTCTCAAATAAATGACATAATCAGTTTTTCCGCAAAGGCATAGATTGGGTACTTGCTATATTTATATTTTATAAAGCTATGAACTCCATACATTTTTCGTCGCTTTTTGAAATAAACTATGCGTTTATCATATCATAATTAATAGTTTTTTTGAACGAAATCACAAGAAATAAAAGCATTGTTGTTAATCTTTCTGACTCGTATAATAATCACGAAAAGAACGATTTGTTCTGTTTTTCACTTTTATTTTTCGGACTGTAAGGAGGTTCACATCATATGAGCAAGCATTTTCCTCATATTTTTGAACCCTTCACGGTAAAACGCACAACCTTCAGAAATCGTGTCGTTATGCCGCCGATGGGCTCAAACTACGCTACCTACTCCGGTGAAGTATCGGAAGAAATGAAAGATTACTACGGCCTGCGGGCTCGTGGCGGCACGGCCCTGATTACGGTAGAAAACGCCTGTATCGACTTTCCCCTTGCTACGAACGGTACAAAACAGTTGCGTATCGACGGGAAACAGTTTATGCCCGGTCTTTTCGAATTGACCGAACGCATTCATAAATACGGAGCCCTCGCTTCCATCCAGTTAAACCACGCAGGTGCTTCGGCTTACCCCGAACGTCTCGGCGGCTTACAGTCCGTTTCGTCTTCGTCCGTACCTTCTAAAGAAGGCAACCCGGCTCCTCGTCCGTTAACAAAGCAAGAAATCCTGAATATCGTTCAGAAATACGCCGATGCGGCAGAACGTGCTATCGGTGCCGGTTTCGACATGGTCGAAATCCACGGCGGTCACTCGTATCTGCTCGATCAGTTCCTTTCTCCCTTGTACAACAAGCGTACAGATGAATTCGGCGGATCGTATGAAAACAGAGCCCGCTTTGCCCGTCTTGTCGTAGAGGCCGTTCGTGCCCGCGTAGGTAAATGGGTTCCCATTTCCTTCCGTATTTCCGCTGACGAATTTATTGAAGGCGGCAACACCTTGGAAGACACCTTGCAACTTCTTGAATACATCGTTCCGGAAGTGGATATTATCAACGTATCGGCAGCCGTAAACGACTCTATTCAATACCAAATCGATAAATGTGATTTACCCGATGCGTGGAGAGCTTACTTATCCGAAAGCGTAAAGAAAAAGTTCGGCAAGCCCGTAATCCTGTCCGGCAATATCCGCAATCCGCAGATCGCCGATGACATCATCGCTCAGGGAAAAACGGATTTTATCGCCATCGGCCGCGGCCTCATTGCCGATCCCGATTGGGCTAATAAAGCTCGCCTCGGCGAAACGGATCGCATTCGTAAGTGTATCAGCTGTAATATCGGCTGTGCCGATCACCGTATTGCCAAATCCAAACCGTTGCGTTGTACTATTAACCCGTCCGTTATCGGCGGTGAAGTTTATAAGCGTCAAAAAGTGACACGTCCCTTACATGTCGTCGTCATCGGTGCCGGTACAGCCGGCCTGGAAACCGCTTGTACAGCTGCCGAAGTAGGTTGCACGGTCACGGTTTTGGAAAAACGCAATGAAGTAGGCGGTATGGCTCGCCGTATTGCTCGCTTCCCCGAAAAGACACGTATCGAAGATTTCCCGGCCTATTTGGAAAAACGAGCTGCCGCTCTGCCGAATTTGGAAATTCGTTTGAATACGGAAGCAACGAAAGAACTGCTTGATGAATTGAAGCCGGATATTCTTTACAGTGCTACCGGTTCCGATCCCATGTTACCGCCTATCGAAGGACTCCGTGAACTGACAGATGCCGAAGGTTCGGATATTCGTTCCGTTGAAGGCTTCATGTCCAACATTCCTTTCTACGAAAAGAATGCGGAAGGCAAAAAAGTTGTTATCATCGGTGCCGGTGCCGTCGGCCTGGACGTTATGGAATTTTTCACCTTACGCAAAGCCGATGTTACGGTCATTGAAATGATGCCCGCTTTCGGCAAGGACTTGGATGTAGTTTCCAAATCGACCTTCCATGAACTTTTGATCAAGCACCCCGTGAATATGCATTTGGGTACGGCTCTCCAAAAGGTCAACCCCTACTCCTTCGTAGCTGCAAAAGACGGCGTAACACAGGAATATCCCTTCGACTACGGCTTCATCTGCATGGGACTCGTACCGGCTATTCCTAAGGATAATCCGTTTGAAACCTATGCCCGCGAACACGGCATTCCCTTTGATAATATCGGCAACAGCCGCAAAACGGGACAGATTATGCACGGCACCGAATCGGGTCGCAATATTATCAATACCATTGATGCCATGGGCGGCTTTGATTTATAAGACGCACAAACAGACCGGAACGGCCCTATAAGGGCCGTCTCAGGCCTGTGCATTATCGACTTTAACGGCGTTTATTTTGCCGTACAAAGTGAATTTTCACACATATATCACTATTTTATTGTTTTTTGGGAGGTATTATTATGGGAAAAATAGCTATTACGGAACGCGTTACGGGACATACGGAATTAATCGGTTTAATTGCTTACCCCATTCGCCACAGCATGTCACCGACGATGCATAATGAAGCTTTTAAAAAGTTGGGACTTGACTATGTTTATGTTTGCTTTGAAGTAGACAACAGCACCTTGGAAGATACGGTAAAGGGCTTACGTGCCATGAAGGTTCGCGGCTGGAACGTCTCCATGCCGAACAAAGGGCCTATTACTCAGTATTTGGACAAACTCTCCCCCGTTTCGCAAATCGTCGGTGCCTGCAACACGGTCGTTAACGATAACGGCGTCCTGACCGGCACAATTACGGACGGAACAGGTGCCATGCGTTCCTTAAAAGAAGAAGGCGTTGAGTACGTAGGCAAGAAGATGACCATCGTCGGTGCCGGCGGTGCCGCTACGGCTATTCTCGTTCAGGCAGCTCTCGACGGTGTTCGCGAAATTGCCGTCTTCAACCGTCGGGATGAATTTTTCCCGAAGGCTGAAAAGGTCGTGGCTCAGTTGAACGAACAGACTGAATGCAAGGTGACCTTATACGACTTGGCTGATCACCCTTCACTTAAGCGCGAATTGGACAGCAGCGACATTTACATTGACGGCACATCGTGCGGCATGAAACCGCTGGAAGGCGTCGTAGCCATTCCCGACAAATCATACTTGCACAAGGAACTCGTAGTTATGGATACGGTATATGCACCGCGTCAGACGGAGTTGATGCGTTGGGCCGACGAAGTAGGTTGCAAAAACTTTAACGGTCTCGGCATGATGCTTTATCAAGGTGCTGAAGCCTTCAAACTCTGGACCGGCAAGGACATGCCCGTTGATTTCATTAGAGACGTTTTATTCTAAGCTACGCGACATAAAAGGAGATTTATCACTATGGAACAGACCCGTTCTTATCGCCCCTTATGCCTGAGCCTGTATCTCAACTATTTCGTACACGGCATCGGCGTATTGATTCTCGCCCAAAACATGGACTCCCTTGCTGCACGTTGGGGCAGTTTAGCCGACGTCATGAGCGTCATCGGCATGCTCGGTATCGGCCGACTCATCGTTCTTTTCGTATCGGGCAAATTATCCGACAAATACGGTCGTAAACCCTTCGTTCTTTTGGGCATGATTACCTACATTGCCTTTTTCCTCGGCATTTTAGTCAGCCCCACAACGGCTGTTGCCTGCGTCTTCGGGATTTTGGCAGGTATTGCCAACTCCTTCCTCGATGCCGGTACGTATCCGGCATTGATCGAATCGTACCCCGAAAGTGCCAGCACGGTTACGGTACTTTTGAAAGCCTTCATTTCGGCAGGTCAATTCCTTTTGCCTCTCTTCATCGGCGTCCTCGTCATGATGAACGCTTGGTACGGCTGGTCCTTTATCGTAGCTGCCGTTATCTTGGCTCTGAACTTTGTTATTATGCTGAAAATGGGCTTCCCTGTCATGAATCGGGTAAGCAACAGTGACAAAAATGACGCTTCGGAAGCTCCCGTAGAAGCCCCGAAATCCAAATGGTACCTTGAAGGTATTTGCTTCGTACTGTACGGCTATATTTCTCAGGCTACTTTTTATCTCATCAGTCAGTGGCTTACAAAGTACGGTGTTGCCGTGGCTCAAATGCCGGACTTGGCAGCTCGTTCCTTAATGAGCTACTACTCCATCGGTTCTTTGGCTTGCGTCTTCTTCACCGCCTTCATTACGAAAAAAGGCGTTCGCCCCATTACACTTCTTGTTGTATACACTCTGATATCCACCTTGGCTATCGGCGGTCTGTATTACTATCCGTCCGCTTCCCTGGCTCCGATTCTCTCGGCGGTCGTAGGCTTCTCCGCTGCCGGCGGCGTTATGCAGCTCGGTTTGGTTATGATGACGGAAATGTTCCCCAAAGGCAAGGGTACTATGACCGGTATTTTCTATACTACCGGCTCCATTGCTTCCTTTACCATTCCCGTTGTTACAGGGTATATGGCCGATAGCGGTATCAACTCCATCATGGGGCTCGATGCGGCCATCGCGTTGGCAGGATTCATCGTTGCCTGCATCATTTATGTACGGTATAACAGTGTTATGAAAAACAGAAAAGCGGCGTAAGCCCTAGGAGGTATATAGTATGGTAACTATCGGAAAAATCCCCTTGAATAACGGAATCCCCAAAATTTGTGTGCCCATCGTCGGCCGTACCGTCGATGAACTCGTTCAGGAATGCCGCTACTTGCAGGATAAAATCTACGATGTCGTTGAACTGCGCATTGACTTCCTGACAGAAGTAACAGACTTAAAAGCCGTCAACGAAGCACTCCGGGCCGTTCGCAACGAACTTCCCGACAGTGCGATTCTCTTCACCTTCCGCACGAAGGAAGAAGGCGGTGAAACACAGGTTTCGGAAGATTACTACTTTGATTTGATCCTTTCAGCCGTTGAAAGCGGTCTTGTAGATGCTGTGGACGTAGAATATTTCCGCAACGCCGACAAGATTGCCAAGGTCATTGCCGCAGCTAAAGCCAAAGGGGTTACCGTCGTTATGAGTAACCATGACTTTGATAAGACTCCGGCAAAGGAAGAAATCGAATCTCGTTTAATAGGCATGAAAAAGCTCGGAGCTCACGTAGCCAAGTTGGCTTGCATGCCCCAATCGGCTAAAGATGTTCTCACCTTATTAGCCGCTACGGAACATGTAAAATCCCAATATCCCGATGAACCGATTATCACCATGTCCATGGGCAAACTCGGTGCGATCAGCCGCATCAGCGGTGAAGTCTTCGGTTCGGCTTTAACCTTCGGTTCAGCCAAGAAAGCTTCGGCTCCCGGACAAATTGAAGTAACAGTCTTACAGAAGATTTTGGAAACCCTTCATTAAGATGTACAAAAAAGACGCTGCTTGCAGCGTCTTTTTTTATGTCCTTGTAGATTATTCTTCATCAATACTGTCAATAAGCCATTTTGTATCTACCTGAACGAGCCGTACCGTTATGTCCTTCTTTCCTTCTCCCTTATCCGGCCCTATCGCATAGGTCAGAATAACCGCATCCTTACCGTCCGGTCGACTTTGTAACTTCGTCAGGTAGCCGTACCGGCTGTTGCCGTACGTACCGATCCAATTCGTAAAGGGGACCTTTCTCATGGCGGCCGGCGACAAAAGCCGATAGGCCTCGTAATAGGACTTGCTTTTAATATACAAAGCAAAGGCTTGCATCGTTTCTTCCGCCTTGACTGCATTCTGTCGTCTGCCTTCATGGGTCTTATAAGTCTTTAACGCCTTGACGGCTTCCGAAAAAGCGGTAATTCGTTGGTACTGATCCTTCGTCACGCCCAAGTCGCGAGCCGTTTTCAACAGCTTGTCTACAGATTCTTGTAGCCGCACTTCTTCCCCTTGCCTATCGACGTTAAAATCTGTCGGAGTCATCTTTACAATATGCAGGGTTCGGTCATACACCTCTTCTTCCGCTTTCAGAAACTGTGCTGTCTTCTTACTTTTTCCTTCATCATCCGCTCTATCCGGACTTTCTCTGTACTCACGTACTACTACCGTCAGTTCACGGCGATGTACCTCCATATCGTCGTAAATACGCCCGTTTTCATCAGCTGAGGAATCAGAGGCCAGCCGCGTAAGGTCCGCGGCAAAGCCTTCATTCGCCGATACCACCCTGTCAATTACTTCTTTATTCGCTTGCCCGTACTCTGTATTCCTGTATGTCGTATAAGCTCCCGCAACTGCACATAAAATACTTACGCAAACAAGGCTTACAACAGCAGACCTTGACCTCAATAGCCTACGAATGCAATGGCTTAAAAATAATAAGCTCATAATCACTTCGCCTCACCAAAGTTTTACATATCCTTTTTCCTTATCAGGCTATGCTACCTTTTCTTTATTATGGCACAGGTAATTTCATTTAACAAATAATTGACAGTATCTTGTTACTTTACAGTTACAAAGGCGGCGCACAAAATGATGTGCGCCGCCTTTGTATAATGAAATTATTATTCTTTTACTTCTATGCGATGAATATCTCCGACAATAAAGATGAAGGAAAAAACTCCTACAGCCGCTACGCATCCGATGAAGATCATAGCCCCTACAAAGGATCCCGTAGCCTGGACTATAATGCCGATAGCAATGGGCGTTATAATGCCTGCCAGATTGCCGATAAAATTGAAAACTCCGCCGGCCAAGCCGACTGAATCGGCGGGTGCCATATCACCGACGGTACTCCAAACAATGGCCGCCATCCCTTGCCCGAAGAATGCCAGAGTCATAATGGCAATGACCTCATGAAAGGAGTCTACGTAGTTTGCCGCCATAATGATCATGGAACACAGGAGCCCGAAAATAACGGGAACCTTCCTGGCCTTTGATAAAGATGCCCCGCGTTGTAACATCCAATCGGACCAACGCCCTCCCAACAAGACGCCGCACAAGGCCCCTATGTAAGGAATGACCGCATAAATACCGGCCTTCAGCATGGGCATCTGTTTCGCCACAATAAGATACGTAGGAAACCAAGTTAAAAAGAAATACATGGTACTTGTATTGGCAAACTGCCCTATGTATACGCCGATGAGCTGACGATGTTTAAAAAGTTCCGCAATTTGGCGGCGCGTAATGGAGCGCGTGGACCCCGCTTTTTCCGCTAACCCTCCGCCTTCACGAATATAATCCAACTCCCCTTGATTGACATCGGTGCATTCGGCAGGATCTCGATATAAATAATGCCAACCTAAGCAAGCAATAATTCCGATGCCGCCGGTGAGATAGAAGATTTCCTGCCATCCGTAGTTTTCCAGAACCCAAAAAAGAACGGGTGTCAAAAAAGCAAGTCCGATAAATTCACCGGCCGTATAAATTGACGTGGCCGTCGCCCGTTCCTTATCGGGAAACCAAGCCGCTACAACACGACTGTTCGTGGGAAAGGCCGGAGCCTCGGCTGCCCCGATGGCGAGACGAATACCGAAGAGTGACGCAAAGCTTTTGCCGAACCCCATAGCTACTGTAAAAGCGGACCATAAGAACAAAGATACCGTATAAGATACTCGCGACCCGAAGCGTTCCAAAAGCCAGCCGCCGGGAATCTGCATCAACCCGTATGACCAGGCAAAAGCGGAAAAAAGAAGACCCATTGTAGCCGCATCAAACCCCAAATCACTACTCATACTGGGTGCTGCTACAGCCATATTGGTACGATCCAAATAGTTTATAGCTGTTAAAATAAACAGCAGAAAAAGCATAAACCATCGCTTCTTGGTTTTCTTTGCCGTAACGGTCTTATTTAACTCTTCACCCATAAAGGGCTTCCCCCCTAACTAAAATACTACCGATTTCATAAATGCTGAACTCATTATATACATTGTTCCGATTTAGTACAATGTTTTCAGGTTCTTTTTTCCAACAGTTCCTTTACAAGATGCTCCAAATGTTCCAATACATGTTCAATACTCTCATCATTAGCCATACGATAGTCTGCCGATGAACGATAAGTATCAATGCGCTCTCTGTACAGGTCAAAGACTTTAGACGGTCCGTCTTTGAGTAAGGGACGGGTCGATACATCTACATCGGTAACAATATCCTCCGGTGCCCGGTCAAGGAAAATGATAATTCCGTTTTCCTTGTAAATATCAATATTTTCCCGCCTTTTAATAACGCCGCCGCCCGTAGCTATAACGACACCCTTTTTACTCCCCAAGGCACGGGCCGTACGGGTTTCCGCATCTCGGAAACAATCTTCACTGACGGCAAACAACTCTTTGATAGTTCGGCCTTCACTGGTTTCCAAATAGGTATCGGCGTCATAAAAATCGCGTCCCAGAGCTTCTGCCAGGGCGGTCCCGAATGTCGTCTTACCGCTTCCGGGCATACCGATAATAACAATATTATGATTTTCCATGAGATAAAATCCTCCGTCTTTTTTACGATGCTGAGATTACGGAACGGCCCATATTTCGTTCCGAACAAATTTCCGAACCCCTACGACCTGAGTAACCGACATATGCAACGGTCTGACAGGTAAATATTGAGAAGAGCATGACAACAGCCTGTTTAGCGTAGCCGTCGCCGCCTTGTAATCCGGCTTCCCCTCCATGCCCCGGTGGAAGGTCATAGTCTGTTCTCTGCGGCCCGGTAGGTTCCCAGAATGTTAAAGTATTTACATTGTCTCTCTAATTGTTCCAAAGCCTCTTTACACGCCGGTGAGTCGAGGTCACCCGTCACGTCAATATGAAACGAGTATTCAAAAGGTCTTCCCGGTATGGGGCGCGACTCTAAGTGAGTCATATTCATACCCGAATGATAAAAGTATCCCAAGGCCTTATACAAGGCTCCCGGTACGTGTTCCGTAATAATAACCAAGGTCATCTTGTTTCCCTCATAAGGTAGGACCTCCTTGGATATGATAACGAAACGCGTATAATTCGTCGTATTCGTACAAATGTTTCCTGCCAATACATCCAATCCGTATAATTCCGCCGCCTGCCGTCCCGCAATAGCCGCCACCGATTTTTCATCTCGTACGGCTACTTCCTTGGCACTTTGTGCCGTACTGAAGTAGGAGTGCAGTTGCCACGTATCGTGAAGTCGTAAAAAGGCATGGCATTGTGCCAGTCCCTGAGGATGAGAATAGACATGGCGTACGTCCTCCAGCCGTGCTCCCGGAGCTCCCAAGAGCAGGTGCTGAACATGTACGTATTCTTCCCCTACTATATAGCAGTTGTGACGCAAAATAAGGTCATACACTTCGGCAATGCCGCCGGTAGAAGAGTTTTCTACCAGGTAAGACGCCGTAGCGGCACTCACCCGCCTCGACCCGATTTACAAGGTCTTCAAAATGATCATAAAAGACGATATCCGCACTTTTTCCGAAATGACAATACAATGCTTCGTGGCTATATGACCCGGGGGCCCCGAAACAAGCAATCTTTTCTCTCTTTTTTACACTCATCTTACAAGTCTCCCCGAGTCAGTAATATATCGAGAACGGTCCACGCGGTAGCCGCTTCGATAACCGGTACGGCCCGTTGGACGATACAAGGATCGTGTCGACCTTTGACGATGAGAGTCGTGTTCTGTTCCGAATCCGTATCGACGGTCTGCTGTTCCCGGCCGATAGATGCCGTAGCTTTAATAACTGTTCGAAAGACAAGGGGCATACCGTTCGTAATGCCGCCGTTAATACCGCCGTTATGGTTGGTCCGCGTCTTTACCGTCCCGTCCTTATCGTAATAAAAGGCATCGTTACTTTCAGATCCCGTCATGGCAGCCAGGGCAAATCCGTCGCCGAATTCAATCCCCTTAACAGCCGGCACGGAAAACAACATTTGTGCCAGCCGGCTTTCAACGGAATCAAAAAGCGGATCGCCGTACCCGGCCGGCATACCCGTCACAATGCCTTCAATGATACCGCCGACAGAATCATGGCGGCTCTTAGATGCGGCAACCGCTTGTTCCATCGCTTCAATTCGGGTTTCATCCAAAAGAGGCAAGGTCATGTTCTTTAAAGAAAGAAGGCGACTTAACTCTTCATGTACGGGATTAAAAGGTCGGTCCTGTACGTCGTGAATCTGCAGGATATGAGAGCCCACGTGGATCCCCCGTCTCCCCAGTATTTGCATGGCTACGGCTCCGGCAAAGACCAAGGGGGCCGTCAATCGACCTGAAAAATGCCCGCCGCCTCGATAGTCGTTATACCCGTCATAGCGTACTTTACCAGTATAGTCGGCATGCCCCGGTCTCATGAGATGTCGTAACTCGTCATAATCCTCAGACCGGGTATTCGTGTTTTCTATCATAACGGCCAGCGGTGTTCCCGTCGTAGCATCATTAAAATAGCCGCTCTGTACATCAAAGACATCGCCTTCTTTCCGCGATGTAGACAAGGTATTTTTTCCCGGAGCCCGTCGTGCCATTTCTTTTTTTACCTCATCCCAGTCAAGGTATTCCCCCGGCGGCAATCCGTCCAATACGGCCCCTATGGATTTACCGTGTGATTCGCCGTATACGGTCAATTTTAAATTATGCCCTATAGTATTCATCTTAAACTGTCTCCTCTACGGCTATGCCGCCCACATGTGCAAAATCTTGCCAAAAAGAAGGATAGGACTTGCGTACGCACTCGGCCCCTTCAATAGTCAATTTACCTGTACATCTCTGAGATGCCATAGCCAAGGCCATGGCAATGCGATGGTCATTCCACGCCTGTACGCGCCCGCCTGTAAGGGAAGAAACGCCTTCAATAATCAATCCGTCCCCGGTTTCTCGCACCTTTGCGCCTATGGAGTTCAACTCGTGAGCCATGGCGTGAATCCTGTCGCATTCCTTAAGCCGCACTCTCGCCCCGTTAACAATCCTCGTTATACCCTGACTGAAGGTTCCCAGAACAGCCAGAGCCGGCACCAAGTCCGGGCAGTCTTTCACGTCAATCGTCAGTCCCGTTGTCCGAGACGGTACGGCCCGTAACACACTGCCGCTTCGTTCAATGCGTCCGCGCATGGACTCGATAAACAGCACGATTTCCCTATCACCTTGTGTCGAATTACCGCTCAGGCCGGTTAATTCCAGAGTCTGCCCGATAATACCGCCGACAAGCCAAAACGCGGCTTGCGAAAAATCTCCTTCAACCGTATATTCACCGGTACGATAAGTTTGCCGTCCGCGAATAAGATATAACCCGTCACGCTCTTTTTCAACATATACACCGTGGCGTCGTAAACAGTCCAAGGTAATATTAATATAACTTTCCGACTCTACTACCGTCGTACTTTGCAATACCGAATCATCCGGCAAAAGGGGCAGCGCCATCAATAACCCCGTAAAAAACTGAGAACTTACATTTCCCGGCAGTTCGTAAATACCCCCTTTTAATCGTCCTTTTACAGTGAGAGGCAAGGAATCTTTCCCCTTTGTATAAGCAATTTTCTTGTTGTCGAAAATATTCAAAAACGGATCCAAGGGTCGTTCGGGCAGGCGACCTCGCCCAGTATAGGTAATCTTCATTCCCGTCAACAAGCCGACGGGAATGAGAAAACGCACGGTCGAACCGGATTCGCCGCAATCTGCCCTAAGTGATCCTGTCTGCGGCCTTAATCCGCCCGTTACGGCAACGGTCAGGCGACCGTCTTCATGCGACACCGTTTCGACAATCGCACCGAACGCTTGAAGAACTCGACACGTAGCTTCCAAATCTTCGGAAGGAGTTATATTTTTTACCAAGCTTTTGCCGTCCGCCAGGGCTGCGCAAATTAAATCTCTATGCCCCGCACTTTTGGACGACGGCACTACGAGGGTGCCGCTCAGTTTTTTCGGCGTTAATACTAAATTCATTCCATGTGCCCCTTTTATGACGGTTTGTACAGGTCGTACACCCGTTTGCTTTAAAAAGTCCGTATTCCTGTTTAAAAGCGTTCACCGGTCCCGATCCGTAACAGGTCCGGTATAATTTATTATTCGTGTTGACCTTTACAGTATTCATGGATCATTTCTCTTCTTCGTGTTCCCGCTTCTTTTAAAAATTCTTCCAGTCCCTTTTTGTCACCTTTCAAAAGACTCATTTCTACCTCATCCAGAGCTTCTTTAAAGCGATCTATTTCCTGTAGCAGCGCTTTTTTATCGGCTAAGAGAAGGCGTGTCCACAGAGCGGCATTAATATCGGCAACACGAGTGGCATCCTTAAAGCTGCCGGCAATAAAGCGTCCCATACTCCCGTCCATAGACGGACTGTTAATCAAGGCCGTAGCCAAAACGTGGGGAAGACAACTCGTATAAGCAATTCTCCGATCATGTTCTTCAGTCGTTACGACGGATATGTGAGAGCATCCCATAGCCCTTGCCAGGTTTTTCACTATTTTTACACCTTTACGGCTTGTACGCTTATTAGGTACGATAATATAGTTGGCACAGTCAAAGATATCGGCTCTGGACATATCATATCCGAAGCCTTCCCGTCCGGCCATAGGATGGGCCGGTACGTAATCGACGCCACTAGGCAAAAGGTTTTCCGCCGCTTCAACGGAGTTTCCTTTTATACCTATAATATCTGTCAGCGTTTGTCCTTCTCTTAAATATACGGCGTTTTGTCGCAAAAAGGAAAGCATATTATCTCGTGACAGACACACAATAAGAAGATCCGCCTTTTTCAGCTCTTCATTCCCTTCCGTATAGCCGGCATCGATGACCCCGTCCGCTAAGGCTTTGTTCAACGTCTCAGTTTCACAATCAAAAGCTGTAATCCGGCATTTCGTCCGTTCACGCAATCGTTTGGCAAAGGAGCCTCCCATAAGCCCTAAGCCGATGACGGCAATATTCAGATTTTTTAAAAAGTCTTTTGCTTCTTCTCTCATAATAACTCCTATACGGTTTTCTCACTAAAGGGCTTTTGGCATCAATACTTCAAGTCCGAGCTTTTTACTCGGTCTGTAACTTTCCGACTACAACCGTACCCGTGTACAAAAATCCTCACCGACAACAATAATCGCAATTTCATCTCTTGGCTTATATCAAATAAAAAAGGCAGGCTCTCATGAGCCTGCCCGTTAGGTACCGATAGCTATCGACGTTCAATTGTCCCGCATTTATACAATTTATTCATCGACGCAAACCCGTCTCATGTCGTTTGTCATACTGTTGAATTTTTCGTAGCAAAAATAGCCGGCGCTAAAATAATAGCTCCAGCTAAAAAAGCTTGCTCTGTATTCAACTGTCCGTAACGATGTGGACAAGGTCTTCATTTGATATTACCTCTCATCAATTGAGTAATAATTGCTGACATTGTATCGTACACGAAGATATATGTCAATAGAGAATATGCATAGTTATAATTCTTCCAAAGATGAAGATATACTTTTTCACACACCCACAGCTTGAATCTCCTTATCTTGAGTCTTGGGAAATATATTGCCGAATAGTGCATGTATCTTTATACCCGTCAGCTAAGACAATGACTTGTAAATCCAAATCTTCCAAATCATCCAAAAGAGCCTCCGTCATACGATGCTGTACGGCATTATAGCCGCTGCAAAAGAGTACTCTGCGTGAAGCGGAAGTACGAAACAGACCGCGAGGATGCGTCAACAGCTTAGCCAACAGGGCGGGCGTAACAATAGCCCCCGTAGGACGATTCATGATCAAAGCCGCCTGTTCGGCGCCGGCTACCCGCTCATCGGTAATGGACGACCCGAGCATTTGCAGATTGACGACCCCGATGAGCGTATCGCAGTCCTGAGGAATAGGAGCTTCTTCAGGCAAGGGGGCCTTCAACCATTTATGATGAGCACCGTCTGCCTCAACGATCATATACCATGCCGGATGTCTTACGCGCAACCATTCCAGAGTGTCCGCATCGATTCCCTTATAAATCCCCTCTTCACTTACGGACGAGAACCAAGCGGGTACCCGATGAGCGTTCATTTTTTCAATGCAAAAAGCTTCGCCTTCTTCACGATCGTTCGTACAAATAATATCCAGGTCCTCGATTTCCGCCAACCGCTCTCCGTCCGCCTCTGCCGTTGTGCTGACCGCAACGGGCAGATTCGCACCGTGTCCGTAGGCAACGAGCCGTTCCAATACGGTTGTTTTCCCTCCGGCTCCTACAATAGCCGTAATCCCCGGCTGCAACAATCGTAACCACCGCTTATCTTCCACAACCATACCTCCTTGAATCCGAAATACGAAAAACGATTCCGACCGCCTCATCAAAAGGGCCGATATATCATTTCCGCAAATCCACTGCGTGTCGTTCAAGACCCGCGTTGGGTCGTTTTAAATCAATTAAAAATGTACCGCCGTTATAGCGAAGTATCCGTTCCGTCAGTTCGTCAGGTCCTACAGAGCCGTACAGTTCCGCTTCTTCGGTATATACGGGAAAAGGCATAAACAGCTGTATACGATGACCGTCAGCCGTAGGAACGGTTCCCAGCTCGCCGTCGAACTGAATCATAAGCGCCCCGGAAAAAGTTCCCTGTGTCGATGTGTACTCACAGTCTCTGGCCAAGGGTAAATAAAAACCGTAGGAAAACCACATGCCGTACATATGGGGAAAGGCGCCCAACTCGGCAAGAAGACGGACCGGCCAAGGACGTAGCCCGCCAACAGTACGCATCTCTTCTTTAGCGGGTATCATTAAATACAATTCGGCTAAAGAAGATTCCTCACCGCCGCTGCCCGGATATGAGGCCATAGACATGCGACTCATTCCCGATGTATACAAAAAATAAAACGGCTCCTCTTCCGTCGGTTCCAGTACGGTCACATCGACAAAGGAGCGGCTTTCAGGCAGAGATTCGTATGCGGTCATACGCCGATGCGTAAATAGAGTTTCAAAATGATTTCGTATGTCGGCCCCGTAATTTTGCATTTCCTTACCGACCGCCCCGGCTCTTGAAAGGAAGGCCGTTACATCGCTTTTCATCGTACATCCTCCTGTTGTTTTACTAATTATACCACAGTGCGCCTTTCATTGCCGCACGTAAAAATGCCTTGCCCGATAGGGCAAGGCATTTAACAGTTAAGCTTCTACGGACTCTTCCGGCACATCTTCTTCTCCGGAATGTAAGCCACGACGCTTGTCTGTGCGGCTCTTCCAAACGACCCATAAAGAGGTATCGACACAAATAGAGGAATAAGCCCCGCTGATAAAGCCGATTAACATGACGAGCGAAAAGTTCTTCGTCGATTCGCCGCCGAAGAAATGCAAGGATCCGCAAGCCAACAATACGGTTGTCAGCGTATAAATGCTTCGGTGCATACTCTGAGCAATACTGTCCTCGGCCAGGCACTCGTACGTATCCGTTCTCCTATGCGTCCGAATATTTTCACGAACGCGGTCAAAGATAACAACAGCTTCATTCATGGAGTAGCCGACGACCGTCAAAATAGCCGCCAGGAAGGATGCGTCGATTTCCAATCGAAAGAAGGAAAAGACACCCAATACCATGATCAAGTCATGCAGAATCGATACGATGGCCGAAACGGCAATTTTATATTCAAAGCGGAAGGATATATACGCCGCCAAAGCAATAAAGGCGACGGCCAGGCTGGTCACGGCATTTTTCGTAACTTCTGCCCCGATGACGGCACCGACCGATTCGGTGCGCTTTACTTCCGATTTTCCCAGCTGAGTGCTGAACTTATCTGCCAAGGCCTTTGTTTCATCGCTCGACAAGTTACGCATACGGATCATAACGTCCTGCGACGAATCACCTTCCGTTACACCGGTGAGCTGAATGACGCTGTTATCCAGATTCATGCCCGACGTATCCAGTACTTGGCGAACTTCGGAAACTGTAACGGCTTTGCCGAAACGCAAGTCCAGAATCGTACCGCCCGTATAGTCGATGCCGAAGTTGAAGCCGTTCATAACAATGGACACGATGCTGGCAACGACCAAGAGGGTCGACAGGGTGAACCACCATTTACGATGTTTTACAATACTGAATTTCATGCCTGTCCCCCCTTTGTATCCTCTTTATCCAACTTGCGATTCAACCCGTAAAACCACGGCGACTTAATCAGTTCCGTATTAATGAACCAGGTCAACAGAGACCGGCTGACAACAATGGCCGTAAACATGCTGACGACAATGCCGAGAGCCAAGTTGACGGCAAAGCCCTTAACCGTACCGGCACCCATGGTAATCAATACGATGGCGGCAATCATGACGGATACGTTCGCATCCAAAATAGTGCTGAACGCACGCTTAAAGCCGGCATGCATGGACGTACGCAAACTTTTGCCGACAAGGACTTCTTCTTTAAATCGTTCAAATATAAGGATATTCGCATCAACGGCAAAACCCATGGAAAGGATAATGCCGGCAATCCCCGGGAGCGTCAGTGTCGCATCCAAATACTTTAAAATAGCCAGGAGAATGAGCACATAGACCAATAAGGCTACGTTAGCCACAACACCGGACATGCGATAAACGACGACCAAAAAGAGCATAATCAAGAGGATGCCGATGGCAAAGGCCCGTTCACTCTTATCCTTCGAATCTTGCCCCAAGCTCGGCCCGATGGTACGAACTTCGAGAACCTTCAACTGTACGGGAAGGGCGCCTGAACGCAGGAGAATAGCCAGGTTTTTCGCTTCTTCCAACGAGTTGTTCCCCGTAATTACGGCCTTACCGCCCGTAATGGCTTCGTTTACGACAGGCGCCGTAAGTACGTCGCCGTCCAGAGTAATGGAAATCTTGTGTCCTACATTGGCTGCCGTCAAGTCGGCAAACTTCTTAGCCCCTTCGTCCGTAAACTCAATGGCAACGACATTTTTGCCGCCGTTATCCTTTTGTTCCTTGGCATTTTTCAAATCGTTGCCGGTCATACGAGTCGTACCCGATTCATCTTTAAACTCCATAACGGCCGTCTTACCGATGGTTTCAATGGCCTTTTCCGGGTTCTTTTCACCGGGTAATTCGACAATAATCCGTCGCGACCCTTCTTTTTGTACAATCGGCTCAGTCAAACCCATTTCATTAATACGCCGTTCAACGATAGTCACAGCCCGATTTACGGAATCATCCGTAACAGGCGCATCCGGCGTGTCCTGGGCTTCCAGCACGATATGAGTCCCGCCTTGCAAATCCAAGCCTTGCTTAATCGACTCGGCAAGCGGACGAATGCAGGTAACGAAGACGCCGATAATAATAATGACGGCGCCGAAAAATTTAAGCATATTTTTTTGACGCAACAAAGCTCCCCCTCTCCGGGTTTTTACGATACATGAATAATTTCTTTTTCCGTCACAATACGGCACACGGTCTGATCATGAGGTTCCGTCGGAACGTATTCCACTATTTGTGCGGCAAAGGCCACGGCCACTACCTGAGACGCCCGGGCACCGGCAATAAATCGGTCGTAAAACCCGGCTCCCCGTCCCAAGCGGCAACCATTTTTATCAAAGGCAAGGCCGGATATGATAAGTAGGTCCGGTACGTCGGCAGTACAGGTCGGAGCTCCCTCGGGTGCCGTGCGGATGCCGTAGCGGTCAAAAACCGTCTGTCCTAAATCATAAAGGCGTACTCCTTCCATATTCCCCTTGTCCAGACATCTCGGTACATAGACTTCCTTATCATCCGCCAACGCTTTTTCAATAAATGCGTCCAAGTCGACCTCACCGGACATACTCAAAAAAGCCATAATACGCCGTGCCTTATGGTAATCAGGTAACTGTCCCAACGTTTTACAAATAACGGAGCTGCCTGCCGCCGTTTCAGCGACAGGCAGATTGTGTAAAAGTTCGTTCATTTGTCTCCGAAGACATTTCTTTTCTTCCGCAACGAGCAACCTTCTACTCTCCTTCTTTTTTGCCGAGAACCTGACTGATGGACTGCCGGGTAATTTTGACTTCCGTCTTTTCGGCAATACGCAACATAGCATAGTCTTCATGCAATTCAACAATCGTCCCGTAGATGCCGCCGATCGTAATAACCTTGGCACCCGTTTTCATGCTGTTAAGCATTTCCTGACGTCGTTTTTGCTGCTTTTTTTGCGGCCGCCATAACATGAAATAAAAAATGACTACCATCAAAATAATGGGGGCAAAAGACTGCATCTGTTCCATAAATTCCACGTATATCACCTCCGAAAATATTGTTTATTCGCAACGGACATTACGCATCTTTATATCGGTCGAAAAATTCCTTTCGGAATCGGCGAAATGTACCGTCAAAAATCGACTGCCTCATGCGACGCATGAAGTCAAGTAAAAAGTAAAGATTATGAATGCTTACCAAACGATAAGCCAGTAATTCTTCCGCCTTGAAGAGATGCCTGATATAGGCACGTGTATAATTACGACACGTATAGCAACCGCAACCTTCTTCAATGGGCGAAAAGTCACGAGCATATTTGGCGTTACGCACATTAACACGCCCTTCTGCCGTCATAGCCATTCCGTTACGAGCCACACGAGTGGGAAAGACGCAGTCAAACATATCAACACCGCGAGCTACGCCTTCGACGAGGCAGTCGGGCGTACCGACTCCCATCAAATAACGAGCTTTATCTTGCGGTAAATACGGAGTCGTACCTTCTAATATATCATACATGATATCCTTCGATTCGCCAACACTGAGTCCGCCGATTCCGTAGCCGTCAAAATCCATGGCAACCAAATCTTCGCAGCTTTTTTTCCGTAAATCCTTATACATGCCTCCCTGTACAATACCGAACAAGCCCTGTGTAGGACTGTGATGATGATCAAGACATCGCTTGGCCCAACGGCTTGTTCGTTCAGTGGAAAGACGGGTGTATTCATAATCGGAGGGATAGGGAATGCATTCATCAAAGGCCATGGCAATATCCGAGTCTAGGGCCATTTGGATATCCATGGATACTTCAGGCGATAAAAATTTCTTTGATCCGTCTATATGGGAACGGAAGGTCACGCCGTCTTCCGTAATCTTTCGCATCTTCCCGAGACTAAAGACCTGAAAACCGCCGCTATCGGTAAGAACCGCATTCTTCCAATTCATAAAGCGATGAATCCCGCCGGCTTCATGAACCAAATCCTCACCGGGCCGCAAAAACAAATGATAAGTATTGCTCAGAATGACTTGAGCTCCCATGTCATACAGTTCTTCAGGAGTCAGCGTCTTAACCGTAGCCTGTGTACCGACAGGCATGAACATGGGGGTCTGATAAGTCCCGTGCGGAGTACGTAACAAACCGGCTCTGGCCCCGTCACATTCAGCCTGTAATTCGAATTCTATAACCATGCGTACCTCCTAGTGTATAAACATGGCATCGCCGAAGCTGAAAAAGCGATACTTTTCACGAACGGCCGTTTCATAAGCTTTTAAAATATGTTCTCTATCGGACAGGGCACTGATAAGCATAAGTAACGTCGATTCGGGCAAATGAAAGTTCGTCACGAGAGCATCGACAATCCGGAAAGTATATCCGGGATAAATGAAAATATTCGTCTTTCCCGCACCGGCTTTCAGTCGTCCCTTTTCGGCCGCACTTTCCAAGGTCCGTACCGATGTCGTGCCGACGGCGACAATACGACGTCCTTCTTCCTTAGCCCGATTAACGGCTGCCGCCGCTTCGGGTGTAATACTGTAATATTCACTATGCATCACATGGTCTTCAATATTTTCTTCTTCGACAGGACGAAAGGTGCCGAGTCCTACATGTAAGGTGACAAAGACCGTTTCTACCCCTTTATCCCTGATTTTTTCCAACAGTTCATCCGTAAAGTGAAGCCCCGCCGTAGGAGCGGCAGCAGACCCTTTTTCTCGAGCATAAACAGTTTGGTAGTCGTCAGGATTTTCGGGCTTTTCATGAATATACGGCGGCAAAGGCATTTCACCGATTTCTTCAATGATATGGTCGAAAACACCGTCATAAGTAAAGTGAATAACCCGCCCGCCGTAATCGGTACGATCTTCTACAACCCCCGTCAATCTTTCTCCGAAAGATAAGGTGGCTCCGGGCAGGGCTTTCTTACCCGGTTTTACCAATACTTCCCAACGGTCCTCTCCTACAGGCGTCAGCAAGAGGACTTCTACCTTACCGCCCGTAGGCACACGCGTACCGTGCAGGCGTGCGGGAATGACCTTTGAATCGTTAAAAACCAGTACATCCCCCTGATGCAGTTCGTCTGTCAATTGCCGAAATATCTTATTTTCCGTTTCACCTGTTTTCTTGTCATAAAGCATGAGACGTGCCGTATCTCTGGGTTCGGCCGGATGTTGTGCAATGAGTTCCTGAGGCAATTCATAGGAAAAGTCGGACAGTTTCAAAATCAATCTACTCCTTAATATAACTTCGATAAACTCGTACCGCTGTAATAGTGGGCGAGTATTTTTCTGTAAAAAGTCGGATCCGAGCCGTGTTCTTTAGCCATTTGATAGGCCCCGTACTGGCTCATACCCAGACCGTGCCCCCAACCGAAACCGTAAATGACGAGAGGTGTCTTTTCTTTCACTGTAAAGACATTATTTCGCAAAACCTTGCCCGTATCCGGATCGGGCGGATTGCCGTTCCCCTGATAAAAATCGAAGAGCGTACTTTTTAATCCCAGTATCCCTTGAAAGGCATTTCCCGTAATTTTTGTCTGTCCCGCCGTTCCCGTAACGGTAAAAGACAAAACACGTCCCGATATACCGCGATCGGCAGCGCTCATAGGTCGTTTGGACAAGGGGGACAGTAAGACAGACTTAATCTGTCCAACTCCCTTTCCCGCAGCCGCCAAATCGGCAGCCAAGCGTTCAGGTGTAATCGTGACGGACCACCGATATTCGGGCATCTTATCAGCTTTGTCCGATACGCCTCTCAAGTAAGGAATCTTATTGCCCCACACATTTTCACTGTGCTCCGTCCAGCCACCCGCATTGGCACTGAAAAAAGCATCAATCGGTTTGCCGCCGTATGTCAGAATTTCTCCGCGCGTTGCCTTAACGGCTCTCAGTACGGACGGCGCTTCAGCATTTACGCCGCCGTACGTCTGACTGTTCGTATCATCGGTCATATCGAAGCCTCGATTGCGAAAGTACCCCTTATGGGAAACGGCATAGGTACGAGCCGCTACGGCCTGCGCTTTCAGGGCTTCATCGCTCCAAGACGGAGACATTTCCTTACCCACTACACCGTACAGATATTTTTCAACAGGCACGACGTTAACTACCGTCAACCCCCACCTCTGAGGCGATTTAATTACTTCCAAGTCACCCCGATACGAATAACCGTTGCTGATTTTCAGAGCGCCTTTGGCATCTAAAGACCGCAGAAGAACGCGCTGTCCCAAGGCTGCCCCGTCAACAGTCAGCCCTTTATCACTATATGTAACGGTTACGTTCTTACCGGCAGCGTATTTTTTCCAAAGACTGCCGTTACGATAGACACCGACACCGAAAGGACCGACTACGGACACGGATCCCTGCCCCTCCCGAATACCGATGCGCACTATATCGTTATCCGTGGCCCCGACAGGAAAAGCGGTTAACCATATAAAAGCTGCCGTCATGACCGCAAGAACTGAACGTTTATATGAAATCATGTTTTTTCCTCCTGCATTCCGTGACAAGACTTAAAACAACTTGCCTTGCTCATCCGCCTGCGGTACCGCCAATCCCAAGTGACGGTAAGCCGCAGCGGTAGCTACGCGTCCGCGCGGCGTTCTGTTTAGAAATCCCAATTGCATTAAAAAGGGTTCATACACGTCTTCTACCGCATCAACCGACTCACTGATCGCCGCCGCAATAGTATCAAGGCCGACGGGACCGCCGTCAAATTTTTCAATAATAGCCGTTAAGACTCGACGGTCCGTGCGATCCAAACCGCAAGCATCCACTTCCAACCGATTCAGAGCTTCGGATGAAATGTTTTTTGTTATGGCCGGTGCATCAGCTACTTGAGCAAAATCGCGAACGCGCTTTAGCAGTCTGTTGGCAATACGCGGTGTCCCGCGCGAACGGCCGGCAATTTCCAAGGCCCCATCACGTTCAATACGCATGTCGAGAATGTCGGCGGTCCGCTCAATAATAAGAACCAACTCTTCAGGCTTATAAAAGTCCAGACGACTGATAACCCCGAATCGATCGCGCAAAGGCGAGGCCAATCTGCCGACTTGCGTTGTCGCCCCTATTAAAGTAAAAGGCGGTAAATCAATGCGCACGGAGCGAGCACTGGGTCCCTTGCCGATAACGATATCCAGAGCATAGTCTTCCATGGCTGCATATAAAACTTCTTCTACACTGTGCGAAAGGCGGTGAATTTCATCGATAAATAAAACATCCCGTTCCTGTAAATTCGTCAATAATGCCGCCAAATCTCCGGCTCGCTCAATAGCCGGTCCCGACGTAATACGAAAACCGACACCCGCTTCGTTAGCAATAATCCCTGCCAACGTCGTTTTACCCAGGCCGGGCGGTCCGTACAAAAGAACATGGTCCAAGGCTTCCTTGCGCATTTTTGCCGCTGCGATGAAGACTTCCAGATTTCTCTTGGCCTTTTCCTGGCCTATATATTCTTTTAAATAATGGGGTCGCAGGCTGTACTGCCACGAGTCGCCGGGTAAATCACCCATTTCAACAATACGCGTTTCTTCCATAATTTATCTCCCTGTTCCCAAGGCACGCAAACACGCTTTTAATAACGATTCTACCGAATCATGCTCCTTTGCTTCCCGAGCTATGATCGGCTCAATTTCCCGTTCAGAATATCCAAGACCGGCGAGGGCTGCCGTTACTTCCGCTCCTATTCCCTCTATAGGCGAAGGAGCGGGTGTTTTTTCACTTTCACCGCTACTTACGGGCGTGCCCACCTTATCTTGCAATTCCAAGACAATACGTTCCGCCGTTTTCTTGCCGATACCCGGCATTTTCGTCAACAAACCGATGTCCTTATTGGCCACGGCGGCTCTGAATGAATCCGTCCCGGTAGCACTCAAAATGCCGTTGGCTACCTTAGGTCCCACACCGTTAACGCCGATGAGAAGCATAAAGAGATCGTATTCATCTTGCGTCAGAAAACCGTATAAGACAATGGCATCTTCCCGTACATTCATGTATGTATACAAGAGACTCTCTTCGCCAACGTTCAAGTGAGCAAGAGTAGAAACCGGTGCATATACGCGATAACCTACTCCGTGCACGTCAATAAAAACGGATGAAGCGAATATACGCTCAACCGTACCCTTAACATATCCGATCATAACTGTACCTTTCTATTCAAACGTTGCGAATGACTGGAATAGACGGCGTATATAGCCATGGCCAAGCCGTCAGCCGCATCGTCGGGCTTAATCTTTTCCCGAATGCCGAGAAGGCGCATAGTCATATCGATAACCTGCTCTTTCGTAGCTCTGCCGTATCCCGTAACTCCCTGTTTTACTTGTAACGGGTTGAACTCAAGAAGAGGAATTCCCGCTTGTTTCGCCGTCAGCAAAATAATGCCTCGTGCCTGTCCAACCGTAATAGCCGTCGTCACGTTACGGTTAAAAAAGAGCTGCTCAACACCGATTATATCAGGCTTATATTTCTCATATAACTCATGTAAGCCTTCATATATTGTCACAAGGCGATCCGCATCGCTTCTGTCCGGCGTGGTCTGAATGGTCCCGTACGTAACCGGCCGTAACCGACTGCCGTCAGAGTCGACGACGCCGAAACCGCAAATAGCCGTACCCGGATCAATACCCATGGCTCTCATACAAAAATCCTCCTCTACATAACTTATTTATTATACCACAGAAGAACAAGGAGTGCCTATGAAATACCCCCATAACGTCTTGTATTAACGGACCTTATGAGAGTATAAAAAGGTCTGTATATTATGAATATTCATTCGTTTTTTATAATTGAGTAAAGAGCTCTAAAATTCATTGTAACAGGAGGCTTTTACTATGAAAGAACGTCAGATATTTATCATTGAAGGAGATGCCAAAACGGCAGCCTACATACGGCAGGAATTAGCTACGGAGCACTATGACTGCACTACCGATACGTTGGGACTTTCAGCCTTAAACAAACTGGCGGGAAACCGGTTTGATTTAATCGTTCTGGACATTCGGCTTCTCGATATTAGCGGTCTGCTCTTGTGTAAGGAAATTCGTAAAATTTCTGCCGTTCCCGTCTTGATTATATCCGATTGTGACGACATTACGACTAAAGTAAAGGCCTTCGAATACGGAGCAAATGATTATTTGACCAAGCCCTTTAATTGCCGTGAACTGTCCGCCCGTATTCATGCCCTTCTACATTCGGGAAAAGCCGTATGCAACAATTTTCGGCGCACCTTAACTTTGAAAGATTTGCTCGTCGATTTAGATGCACACGAAGTATACATAAAAGAACGACGCATCAGTCTGACGAAAAAAGAGTTCTCTCTCTTAACCTTTTTAATTCATAATAAAAATATCGTTCTTTCCCGTCACAGCATTTTAGAACACGTCTGGGGATATGACTTCTTCGGAACGACAAATGTAGTCGATGTATACATACGCTACTTGCGTTCCAAACTTTGCACAGACCGTCACGAATCTTACATTACAACGGTTCGCGGCGTCGGTTATATCGTTCGTGAGTAACATTTCGGCTCAGCGCCTTCAAAAAAATAATGTTGAAGATCTCATCAACAGACGGACCTTCAACATTATGGTAAACACCGTTTATCTGTATAAATCGTTCTGATATTTTGTAATAGCTTCGGACACGGACCGATCCAGTAACGGAGAATAGAAGTCGACCTTAGGACGATGTTTCCTGTTCGCCGCCGTAACGGGTCTTCGTTCAGTCGAGGTCTCCACAAACGGTTTCTTACTCGTACCGGCATTAACCGCATCTTCATTGCGGATAATACCTGTACCGATTTCTTTTTCCAATAAATTTAACAACTCCTGCGACAGCGGATGCTTTGTCATGACGATGATTTGTTCATTTTCATAGTCGGGTAATACGCCGGAAAACTCATTAGTATCGACTGTGGCGACAATCAAAGCCGCCGCCTTACGCATAAGGTAAGCGTAGTCACTTCTGGACATAGATACTTTTTTGATCTCTACCTTCGGCCCGTCAGCCAAATCATGTTTAAGACGACGTTCCAACGACCTAGACGGCCGGCCCGTCAGTCCGACAACAAAGGTATCGCCTTGGCGATACAAGACTCCGTCTTCATAAAAAGTAAGCATCGATCCGTATTCATCATTCAAGGTCTTCATAACCTTTTGCTGAGCCGCTACATAGTCCGTATACATACCTCCCGGACCGATTAGCGCATATACGCTGCGAACCGCTTCCAAGCGACTCACCGTATCGCTACCCGTCGTTTGTTCCGGCACGGCCTGTTGCAAGGTATCCTGACGCATATAAGTGATATACGCCTTAATAACAGCTTCGTATTCCGCGCGTGTCAAAGCCGCCTCTGCACTTCCTTTTTGCATAATCTTGTTCTGAGCCAAGACGGCTAAGGCGTCTTCTTCCGTCTTCATTTCTGTCGGATGCAATGACGGTGTCAAACGATAGAGCATATCTGCGAACTCTTGCCGACTTACGGGCTGCAAGGGATGAAATTCCGTTCCCTGAGCAAACGTAAGACCCTGTATGTCGTATACATAATCAACAGCTGCCTTATCCGTTTTGTCGGATATATCCGTATACGGTGAAACGGCTACTGCCGTCACAACCGAAAATAAGAAGAAGACTCCGCACAATGCGGCCAACCGTTTAGAGTTTATCATTTCGTTCCTCCGCCTGCCCCCGTTTATACGATGTGTGTACGCACTTTTGCACCGAAGGCTTTTTCAAGAGCTTTTTTTGTTTCCTTAGACACGCTCGGTACCTTCAACACTACCTGTTCGTTCAAATAATCGACAGCGGCGGTACCTTCAGCCTTTTCTGTCTTTTCATACAGCTTCAAAGCGTCTTCCTGAATTTTCTTATATTCATTAAAACTGTATTTATTATTGACTACAACGACACTACCTTCCGCAATGCGGCTGTCAGCTTTAAAGGAGTCTTCCAATTTATTGCGATTAGCCGCTGTCTTTGCCGTCACATACAAGGTGTTTCCGTTCCAATACAAGTTACCGTCAGCGGCAAACTTTTTAACGGACCCGTATACTTTGGCAATATCGGACAAGACAACCTTCTGTAATTCGGCTCCCTGATTCTTGGATACTACCGGTTCCGCCTGAAGGCGATACAATACATTTACCGCTTCACCGCGAGTAATGTTCTTGCTCGGTAAAAACAGGCCGTCCGATCCTTTCATGACCCCCAGTGCATTCAACATATCGACAGCTTTCTTTGCCCACGGAGCAATGTCTTTAGCATCTTTATATTCAACAGCCGAAGTTTCTGCCGGTGCCCCCTTATAGTTCAAGTAATTATAGGCAATAACGGCAAATTCCTGACGGGTTACATCTTTTTCAGGCTTAAAGGAGTCGTCCCCGTACCCCTTCATAATCTGCTTATCTACCATAGAAGCAACCGCTTTTTCGGACCAGCGTCCCTTAACATCTTTAAAATCAACGGTGGCCGTCGTTTCGTCGCCGATCATCTTGTCTATAATCGAGGCTACTCCTTCGCGGGTAATGTCGTCATTAGGATGAAATTTTCCGTCGATACCGCTGATATACTGGCGACTGTAAAACGACTCGACAGCCGTTTTACCCCAATAGTCATTAATATCCGTTAATCCTTTGGATGTCGTCGTTTCAGCTGCAAAAACGGCTCCGCTTAAGGTAACTGCACACAAGGCTGCTACCGCTATATTTCGATAATTCATATTCAACGCTCCCATCTGTAATAAGAAAAACGTAGTTATTTTATTTATTTTAGCATAGGCAGACTGTAAGAACAACGACAGGCTCTAATATATACGGAAATTATGCTGTATTTCTTCCTCCGTTTCTCCCTTATCCAAGGATAGCTGCAAGAGGATTTTCGCCTGTTGCGGTATGAGTGAGTCACCGCAAATAAAACCTTGCCCGCCTCCTTCGGAAACAATGCCGCCGAGAACTCTCGATGTGCGCACGATTTTCACACCTGTGGATGCCGCTTCTTTTAATACGCTTTCAATGTAGTTCGGATTCTTACCGTGTCCCAAACCGACCAAAATAATTCCCGACACATCTTGTATAAGAGCCCTGACCGTTTTTTCCGTCATCCCTACGTGACAATAAATAATTGCTACGTGAGGCAAGGTCTCAGCAGGAATATCAAACTTAGATTGGAATGTATGGCAGCGTAAAGGGGCCTGATAAAAATAAGGTATGCCGTTTTGCACAAAGCCGACGACACCCATCTGTCTGCCGTGAAAAGCCTGAACATGAGTCGTATCCGTCTTATATCCGAAACGGGCGCTGCAAATCGTACCGTTCATGACAATGAGTACCCCGTACTGACCGGCCCCAGGTGTAGCCGCTACCTGCACGGCTTCCCATAGGTTTAACGGTCCGTCAGCACTGAGCGCCGTAGCGGGGCGCATGGCCCCCGTTATAATAACGGGCTTATGAGTATGAACCGTAAGATTCAAAAAGTAGGCAGTTTCTTCCAGCGTGTCCGTACCGTGTGTGATGACGATACCGTCTACATCATCACGGGCTGCAACACCTTCAACGGTTTTAGCCAATTTTATCCATAGAGCTTCTGTCATATCGGAACTATCCAGATTGCACAGCTGCTCGCCATGCACTTGTGCTACTTTATCCAATTCGGGAACGGCAGACAACAGTTCGTTTATATGCACGGCCCCTGCCGTATAGCCTGTCAGATTCGATGCCGAATCGGCACGGCCGGCTATGGTGCCGCCGCAAGCGATAATATACACATTTTTCATATTCATACTCCTTTCCGCACTTACGATAAAGTATACAAAAGGGACGTTCTCTTGTCCATAATACCCGGCATTGACTTAACCGACTTTGTGTAGTAAAATTTACAGATGTAATTCTATATTATTTTATTCTAATGAGGTGATGTAACTAATGGCAACGAGGAGAGAAGCACGTTTTAAACAGTGCCGCCGTTTCGGTGTAAACGTTTACGGCCATCCCAAGGCATTAAAACGTGTGAAGAAAGATCAAAGACAGAAAAAAATGTCTGAATACGGCACACAATTATTGGAAAAACAGAAGTTACGAGCATACTACAACTTGCTCGAACGTCAGTTTGTCCGCTATTACGATAAAGCGAAGAAGCAGGAAGGCGTTACGGGCGAAAATATGCTCAAATTGCTGGAATGCCGTTTGGATAACCTTGTATATCGCATAGGCTTCGCAAACTCCATCCGTCAGGCTCGCCAGATGGTAAACCACGGACACATTCTTGTCGACGGTAAACGTGTTGACATTCCTTCGGCTCAGGTCAAGGTGGGCAGCACGATTACATTAAAAGAAGGTTCTCGTAACAACGAAATGTACAAGAAATCCTTCCAGGAAGTTAAGACTTTTGATCTTCCGTACATTGAAAAGAACTTCGACGCTTTCGAAGGCACATTGACTCGCATGCCTGAACGCAGTGAATTACCTTTAGAAATCAACGAAACACTTATCGTCGAATTGTACTCGAAATAAGCGACGGTATACACGAAAAGCAGGAAATCTTACGATTTCCTGCTTTTTTTATATCTACCCGGTAACAGTAAAATAAATAACACCGTTACGCCACGAAACCTTAATATCCCCTTTCATGGCCTCTACAAATTCCGCCGCCATGGCCAGGCCGATCCCGAAGCCGGACTTACTGCTGTTATGTGACTCGTCGCCACGATAAAAACGCTCAAAGAATCGACTATAGTCTTGACCCTTACCTTCTTTATAATCATTGGCTACAGTAAGCGTAAACTTACTACGTCTTCTGCGCTTTCCTTTCAGGCTGACAAGCACCGTTCCGCCGTCATCACAATACTTGACGGCATTGTCGACAAGTATATTGGTCAATTCATGAAAAGCGTGTCTATCTGTCACCAACTTCACATGTTCTTCAATATCGGCCCGCACAGTCTTTCCTTGTTCTTTGGCTACTGTTTTAAACGACTCCGCAACGGCACCTACCGTTTCCGTTAAATCAATCTCACTTTTTCTGGACTCGTCTCGACCGTATTCTTCAATGCGCGACATGGTTACCAGTGCGTTAATCAGCTCGGTCTGGCGCCTGACTTGCTTCAAAATACTGTCTGTCCACTGACTCTTCCCGTTAATCAACTCAATAGCTTCCGCATTGGCCGAAATAATGGCAATAGGCGTCTTCAACTCGTGACCCGCATTGGTGATAAAGCGCTTTTGATTCTCCATATTGGCTTCAAAAGGTTGAATAATCCATTTGGATAAGACCGCTATTAACACGGCATAAGCAATGATACATGCCAAACCCAAAACGCATGAATAGCGCCACAAAGAATGAAGAGCCGCAAATTCGCGAGTACAATCCATAATAACGATGAAATGATTATCTTCGCCGTCAACACTGATTAAGTATGCATACACGGCCCCGCTCTTTTCAAAAACGCCTTCATCCTGTCCCGTTGAAACGGAAGTTTGAGCATACTGAACGGCTTCTTCCTTTGTAAAAGACGCCGTATTCTTCATATTTATATCTTTGACATTCCCGTCTTTATCGGCCAAAACGGTTAAGTAACGAGTCTGATAAGAAAATTCATCCCTATTATTCTCCCTTTCATTCCCGCCGAACCAACCGCTTTCAGTCGGCGCCGCCTTCTTGGGTAACATACCGCCGTGAGCCGTAATATACTGTAAATCACTATTTATATCGCTCATAGTGCGCTTATAATTGGTAGCGTTTACTGTTACCAGAACAATACAGACAAGCAGTACGACGGCAGCTGAAGCAATAAGAATAAAATTACGCCGTAAGCGACGAATCATGTTCATAATTTACTCCTTCACCTTCAAACAAAAAGTTCCGCCTTCCTCGCCCGTAATCTCTACCTGAGCTTGTACGGACTCAAGCTTTTGCCTTAGATACGATATATATACCCAGACAATACTCGTCGTTTCCTCCTCGGCATCGTTCCATACATGCGTAAATACGGTCTCCGTCGTAAGTTCTTTTTCCGGGTTTAAAAGGAAGTAACGCAATAACTTTCCTTCTTTTGACGATAAACGAATGGTATTCTCCCCCTTCACTTCTTGAGTTTCCGTATTAAACTCCAAGTTTGCGAAGGTCAGTAGATGGGGTGTAAAAGTCTCCCCGTTACGCCTCGTAACAGAACGAATACGAGCCAATAATTCTTTTACGGCAAAAGGCTTGGTTAAATAATCATCTGCCCCCGCGTCAAGTCCTGTAATACGGTCATCTACCTCAGACTTGGCGGTCAGCATAATCACCGGAGTTACGTCTCCTTTTTCTCTAATTTCTGAGAGAGTCGTAATTCCGTCTTTTACAGGCATCATAATATCAAATATCATACAATCGTAACTGTTTGTTTCCGATGCCTCAACAGCCTGTGCGCCGTCGGATACAACATCCGTTTCATAGCCCGACGCATTTAAAATGGCGGCTACGGCTGTAGATAAGTCCTTTTCATCTTCGGCTAATAATAATCTCATATGTACTCCCTATTCATGTCTGATTAAGTTTCGAATCGTCTGCATCGTCAAATCGCATGAAGCCAATTCATCGGCACACCGCTTTAATTCACGGCTGATCATTTCCGGATCTGATATTTGTTTCTTATATTTCAATTGATGCTCCAAACTGGCCCATGAATCCATGGCAATGGTGCGTAACTGTATTTCCGCATAATAGGTGCCGGAAATATAGGCACCGTCACCTTGATCAGGCAAGGTAATCTCCAGGATAAGGTGATAACTCCGGTACCCGTTAGGCTTTACGTCTTTGATGTAATCCTTTTCTTCCTTAATTCGACAAAAAGGTATTCGCGATAAAGCACGAACTGTCTCATATACATCGTCAACAAAACGGCAGACAACCCGAATACCGATAGCATCGTGTATTGACTGTAAAACCGCCTGAGGCGACGGTTCTATGCCCTTACGCTCACACTTTTCACGCATACTGTCTTCAGACTTAATGCGTGTAATCAGATGTTCAAAGGCAGCCTCTCCCGTTTTTTCTCTCGTCGTATCGGCATATGACTCAATATGCTTAATCAAATAATCTTGTATATATTTCAGTGTAAGATAATACTCTCCATATATAGACAATAAACTCTCCCCCTAATAACTGTGAGCTGCCAAAAGATTGGTGAATGGCTACTCCTACTGATTATTATACCATACCCTAACGGCACTATCCCCTACATACAAAGAGGGCGTACGCATTAGCGTACGCCCTCTTACCTTAATCAGCG
>OGGM01000409.1_pt1 | contig 32806 bp, 40 predicted proteins | sample 1571251 | NCBI WGS metagenome assembly OGGM01 (sample SAMEA2582076, study PRJEB24529) | metagenome | biome: Human gut stool | place: China | collected 2011 | reverse complement strand
AAAGACGGCCACTGGCCAGGGCACTGTAAGGCGTCATGGCGATGTTATCCTCCTCGCACAAGCCGGCCATTTCTCGCTCTTCCTCACGGAACAGGAGATTGTAATGGTTCTGCACGGAGACGAATTGGGCGAATCCTTCTTTTTCCGCCAAGGCGTTGGCTTTGGCCAGTTGCCATGCGTAGCAGTTGGCGATACCGATATAGCGCACCTTTCCGGCTTTGACGGCTTTTGTCAGTCCGCCCAACACGTCATATATCGGGGTTTGGTAATCCCACATATGATAAATGTAGAGATCGACATAATCCATGCCCAGATGCTTTAGGCTCAGGTCAAGGGATTTTTCGATATGTTGTTGCCCCGTCACGCCGTCCGCTATCTCTTGCGGCGTGCGCGGCAGGAACTTCGTCGCCACGACCACATCTTCCCGTTTGGCAAAATCCTTTAAGGCTCGCCCCACATATTCCTCGCTTGTGCCATTCTGATAAACGATGGCGGTATCGAAGAAATTGATGCCCAAATCCAAAGCCCGCTTGATGATACTGCGGCTCGTTTCCTCGTCCACCGTCCAACTGTGCTGTCCCGTTTTGGCATCGCCGAAACCCATGCAACCAAGACAAATGCGGGACACATTCAAATCAGAATTTCCCAGTTTCCTGTATTCCATGTCAAACCTTCCTTTCCCGATTTTATTGCAGATATTTCTTCACACTATCTATCCAAGCATCTATTTCCGCTTGGTCGGTAAGCATATCGGCTCCGCCTTGGGAGTCAAACTGTATTTCCATGTCGGGAGCAAACTTTGCCCCGGCGCAGATTGTCTTGATGTCCGCTATCACATGACCCGGCCAGCCGCCGTGGGTCATAAAGGGAATAACGGTCTTCCCCGTCCAATCCTGCGAGTGCAGAAATGTGAGCATGGGCGGTGCCATCCGAAACCACCAAGTGGGAGTTCCCACCGCAATCACATCGTAATCTGCCACATTGACCGTCAGCGGCTTAATCTCCGGTTGATAGCCGGCTTCTACTTCCCGTTGCCCTTGGCGGGTCACTTCGCTATCCCAACCGCCATACGGAGGGTATGGGGTAACGGGTTCTATCTCTGCGTAATCGGCATTTAAGGCCACTTGCAGTTGTTTGGCAATCTTTCGGGTATTGCCGCAGGAAAACGAGTAACAGACCACCAGTATTTTTTTCTCTTTGGTCACGACAGATTCCTCCTTCAGTATTTTTTTCTCTTTGGTCACGACAGATTTCTCCTTGTTTGCCGCTGCGGACAGACTTTTTGGCGTGGGGCTTGCCGTGAAGGTAATGCCAAAGACGACAAGCACCCCCACCACAACAAATGCAGCGACAAATTTGGCTCTACGCAAATTCATCGACAGCTCCTCCTCTTCAATACAGTCGGATGTTTTGCCAAAAATCAAAGTGATGGCGTTCTCTATAGTCTTTCATGTCCATCATCTGCGGCTTGCCTTGACCAAGTTTCAGATACTGGGCGCGGTCGCTGTCAAAACGCTCCCAAATGCCCCGCCTGTCCACCTCGGACATACCCGTCCACAACTTGACCATTTCCTTGGCAACCTTCTGTTGCTTTTTATTGAGGTCGGTGCTGAGGTCGGAAGAGCCGTGGAAACCGGGAAACAGATAGGGCAGTTCGTAGGTGTGCGCCGTACCCTGCGCAAAGTCCGTTGTCACATACTTGGGGCAAGTCGGGTCGCTGAACTCGTAGTAATAGACTTTGATTTGGTTATCAAGGGAGTCGGCAATCCGATAAATCGGCGCGGCGAACCAACTGTCCGTGATGACTTGGGCATAAGCCTCGGCCGGACTGCCGTAATCGGAAGCGGGGTATTCCTGCATCACCTTGTCTGCAAATCCCGGCAGAGCATACTGTTTCTCCAAGGCTTCCAAATTGTCGCGATAAGCGACCTCGTCCATCGGTTTTCCGGCGGCACTCTCCGTCAAGGCGGCAAAGAAAGAGCCTTCATTTTGCACATTGCCAATCCCCAGCCGCTCACCGTTGACACGTCCCGCTTGGAAGGCTTCGGCGATACTGGTAGGGACATACTCGCCATCTCTGGTGATGATGCCGTCCAGCAAATAGTTATTCTCCAAGGCTAAAATCTCTTCCGTGGACAGCGCACGAAGCTGTTCAGCAGTGGCATTGTTCAGCCCTGCTGCCTTGGCCAAACCTATACCGCGTTCCTCGGCCTGTTCCGGCGAAACGGAATGGCCGTTGGCGTACATGACCGGGGCGGACATGGCGATGATATTTTTGAACAAGCCTTTGGCCTTCGGGCTGGCCATCAGGATTTGCGAACTCTGCCCGCCGGAGGATTCTCCCGAAATGGTTACATTGTCCGGGTCGCCGCCAAAGTTTTCAATATTTCTCTGCACCCATTCCAACGCCGCAATCTGATCCATCACGCCGTAATTGATTTTGGCATGGTCTTCCGCGTCAATGGCCGGATGGGCAAAGTAGCCGAATACGCCGAGGCGATAGTTTATCGTCACCACTACGGCGCGTCCCTCTTTTGCCAAAAGCGTCGGGTCGTAATCACTGCCCGTGCCTACCACCAATGCGCCGCCGTGAATCCAGACAAATACCGGCAGTTTCTCCGGGTCGCCCGGTTTTTTATTCGGCACGGCTACATTGAGATACAAGCAATCCTCCGAGCCGCCTGCCGTGGCAAAAACACCCAAATAATCGGTCTGTGCGGCTTCGCTCTTGTATTGGGTTGCGTCCAACACACCCTGCCAGTTATCGGCCTTGACCGGCGGTCGCCAACGCAGTTCTCCCACCGGCGGTTTGGCATAGGGAATGCCGCGATAGTAACTGATGCCGTTGGCCATAAAGCCGCGAACCTGTCCGTTTTCCGTATTCGCCAATACGCTTTGGCTAACCGCCACTTGAGTTTCGGCGGCATACGCCACATGATTTTGTTCGGTCATCACTGCCGGGGAGAAAAGCCAAGTCGCCGCCACTGCGACCGCTAAAGTTTTCTTTAGGTGGGTCAAAAATTTCTTATTCATTTCGTATCTCCGCTTTCCTCGACATACGCCTTTTTCATGGAGTTGAAGGCCGCCCACACATTCGGCCAACCGGCATAAAATGCCTGATGCGTGAGGATTTCTGCCATTTCTTCTGCCGTAATGCCGTTTTTCTTGGCTTCCTTCATCTGGTACTGGCAAGCAAAGGTATCGCCCATCCCCTTGGCCACCAACGTGGCTACCGTAACCATCGAACGGTCACGCAGGGACAGCTTATCGTTTCGCGACCAAACTTCGCCAAACAAAACGTCGTCATTGAGCCGAGCAAACTCCGGCGCAATATCTCCCAACATATCGCGTCCCGCCGTCTGCACGACCTTCACCGCTTCCCGCTTGTTGTTATTGTTCTGTTCCATTTCTGTAACCTCTATAAAAATTTTTATCTTACTTTCAACTGGTTCAGCTTTTTGATAAGTTCCACATCCGTCAAATCGGCAATGTGGTCATTTCTGTCCAGTTGGTCAATCGCCGTAATTTCCTCTGTCGTCAAATGAAAATCAAATACATCAAAATTTTCCTCAATGCGCTCCTTGCGGACTGATTTGGGAATTGTGGCTATACCTCGCTCTATATCCCAGCGCAAAATGATTTGCGCCGGAGTCTTTCCGTATCGTTTGCCAATGGAAACCAACACGTCATTTTCGAGGATTCCCTTGCTGCCGTGTCCCAACGGACTCCATGCCTCCATCTGCACATCGTATTCCCGCATGATTTCCTCTGCTTTCTTCTGTTGAAAGTAGGGATGAAATTCCACTTGGTTGATGGCGGGAGGGAGTTCATTGTTCATGACGAAGTCCACGAGGCGGTCGCTGTTGAAATTGCATACGCCAATCGCTCGTATACGCCCTTCCTGATACAGTTCCGTCATGGCGCGCCAAGAGCCGTAACAATCCCCGCATGGCTGATGGATAAGGTATAAGTCAAGATAATCCAAGCCAAGTTTTTGGAGCGATGTCTCAAATCCGGCCTTGGCGTTCTCGTATCCTGCGTCCTGAATCCACAGCTTGGTAGTGACAAACAACTCCTCGCGCGGGATGCCGCTTTTTTTGATGGCTCTCCCCACAGCCTCTTCGTTAAAATAGGCCGAGGATGTGTCCAACAGTCGATAGCCCGTTTCAATGGCATGGAGAACACTTTTTTCGCATTCCTCAAGGTCGGTCATCATGTAGACACCAAAACCCAAAAGCGGCATCTTGACGCCATTGTTCAGCATGGTATATTCCATTTTCTTGCCCCCTATTGTCGATGGCTGTCAAAAGCATACCGTGGCATCCTCGAATGCTCTTTGTTGCCATGTCTTTTCCGATTTTGCCGCAACTTCCTGCTTGCAAGGCCATTTTAAGACAAAATCCCTTGCAACGGAAGTCGCAATTTGCTAACATGGTATTAACCCAAAGGTTCATGCAGGAGGTAGCAATGTATAACAAGCATCTGGACGCATTCCTGATGGCAGCAGACTGCGGCAGCTTCACCAAGGCGGCGGAAAAGCTGTTCATCTCGCCCAATGCCCTCATCAAGCAAATCAACTTGTTGGAGGCAAAACTGGAACTGACACTCTTTTCGCGCACCAATCACGGCATTGCGCTGACCGAAGCGGGCAAGAGCATCTACCGAGATGCCCGCCGCATCATACAGATTTCCGAACAGGCTGTGGCAACCGCCCACACCCTTGGGGCAGGAAAACAGCACGCGATACGGCTCGGCAGCTCGCTCATGTGTCCTGCCCGCCCCATCGTCAATCTATGGCTGGCCGTCAGCGCGGCGCATCCGCTCATCAGGCTGCAAATTGTGCCAATGGACGACAGCAAAAATAACCGACCTGAATTGCTTGGCAACAAAGACAACGATGTTGACATCATCGCAGGGATATTCCCTTCCACACTTTGGAAAAATCGTTGCAATGCCTTGACTTTGCGGCAGATACCATTGGCGGTCGCCGTGCCGGTCAACCATCCCTTGGCCGGTCGTAAGCATATAACGCTTACGGATTTATATGGCGAAACCATCCTCATGGTGGAGCGCGGCGATACATCCTATATCGACAACTTGCGCGATGAGATTGAGGAAAATCATCCGCAAATCCATATCCATGATGTCCCACCATATGATTTCAATGTGTTTAACTATGCGGAAAACACCGGGCGACCAATGATTTCCGTTGACCTTTGGGACGGAATCCATCCGGCCTTGGTCACGCTCACTTGCGATTGGGGCAAGGAATATGCCGTCCCCTATGGAATCCTGTACGCCAAAGATCCGACGGAGCACGTTATGGAATTTATCCACGTCATGGAGCGAGTGATGGGTAGGTAAAAACAGTATACGGTTGAATGCTGTAACGAAGGCCGCCTTAACTTCCCCCTCGGTCACATGGGATGTCTGGCATTTCTTGCCGCCATATTTGTGGTTACAGCGGTAGATGACCCTGCGGTATTTATCGTTGCTGTGCCAGACCTTGGCTCCAAACCACCCACCGCACTCACCGCATTTTATCTTGCTGGCGAAAATGCTCACGCCGCTGTATCTGCCGCCGTCCTGCTTACGCCTTGCAATCTCGTTCTGCACCATCTCGAAGGTGGCGGGGTCTATGATGGCAGGATGGCTCTGTTCCACGAAGTAGCTCAGCACTTGCCCGGTGTTCTTCACCGTCTTCTTGGTGAGGAAATCCGGCGTGAAGGTCTTCTGGATGCGGGCACATCCCGTGTATTTCTCGTTGGCGAGAACTCCATTGATGGTGGCAGCGTTCCATTTGCTCTTGCCCGTGACCGTCAAGATACCACGCCGTGTCAGTTCCTTGGCGATGGCGCAGGGTGTCAGTTCCTTGGCGATGGCGCAGGGTGTCAGCCCCTCGATGAACAGTCCGAAGATAATCCGCACCGTCTTGGCTTGCTCCTCGTTGATGGCAAGATTGCCGTCCTCCCCCTTGTCGTAGCCGAGGAAACGGGAGTAGCCCACGGAGAACTTGCCGTCGGCGAACTTTTTTCTGAGGCCCCAAGTCACATTCTCTGAAATGGAATGGGATTCCTCCTGCGATAGGCTTGATAAAATAGTCAGTAACATTTCCCCTTTACCAATCATTTTGATACAGTGTAACGATGCCCCCCCTATACTCTATTAACGATGAACCCCCTTGCACCCCCCTGATTATCGTTAAGAGAGTAGCGGGCGTAAAGCCATACATGACAGGCTTCGGCAAAAAGAGAAGGGGGTGCATTTGCACCCCCTCGACAGGGATTTTGCACCCCCTATGAATATAACTTGGTTTTTTTCGTTAGCCTTCGAGTTGTTCGTTTAGCCAATATGGATTTTTCATAATCTCTCTGCCAACTCCAATCAAATCTGCGGCTTCATTTTTTAACAGCGTTTCTGCGTCCTCCAAAGTCTTTACTCCACCTGTCAGCATGACGGGAATTGAAACGGCTTTCTTTATGGCACTCGACATATCCTGAAAATATCCCGGCTCGTTATGTCCTTTCCGTGTGTAACGGCACATTCCTCCGGTGATGTTAAGCATATCAATTCCAGCATCGACAAGCACCTTGCTGGCATACACGCTGTCTTCAATAACGCTACCGCCCTCTGAGTAGTCACAGCCACCTAATCGAAGAGAAATCATAAATTCCTTGCCAACGGCATCACGAACGGCGCGAATGACCTCCCGGTGTATACGCAGTCGCTTATCAATGTTACCACCGTAGTTATCCTCTCGATGATTGGTGAGCGGCGAATAAAACTGGTTCAATAAATAAGCATGAGCAGAATGGATTTCAACACCGTCATAGCCGGCCGTTTTCGCTCTTTCGGCAGCACGGGCGAATTGCTCTACAATTTCAGCAATTTGCGGCACAGTCAATTCTTGCGGTGCAGTTCCGTCTCCCATCATCGGCGAGACAGGAAGAATCACGCTGCTCGGAGCTTTTGCTATTTCTCCCGTGACATCAGAAGGAGCAGCACTGCCGGCGTGGTTTAATTGAGCCACTGCCCTTGTCCCGCTTTTGTGAATGGCATCCACCAGCCGTTTCAAGCCCTCAATGTCTCCATCGGATGAGATGGAAAGCTGATTCTGCCGCGCTTTGCCACGAATGTCGATGTAACTGTGTTCCGTGATTATCATGGCGAGATTGCCAGTTGCCCGCGTTCCATAATAATCCAACATTTTGTTCGTTACTTTTCCGTCATCTGTGCTTTGATATGTTGCAATGGGCGGCATGACGATACGGTTTTTAAGTATCACATTACCTATGGCTATCGGCTTCAGCGACAATTTGTATTTTGCCTCCACTCTATCTTCCTCCCCAAAATCATCACAAAAATGGTGCATACCATGACCGTTTCCGCTCCGCTCCCACAGTAGTTGGTTCTGTATGCCCGGACAGCAAGATGGTCTTCTCCGGCAGATTCAGGATTTTCCCGGTTACACTTTGCATCAATGTTCCCTCATCCCCACCGGGAAAATGTGTCAAACCGAAGCTGTTTTTGAAAATGGAATCGCCGACAAAGGCCACATTGTCCTTGGCACTATAATAGAACACGCTATCCGTTGTATGGCCGGGAACATGATGCATGGCCAAAGAAAAAGCTTGGTTTGCCTCGAGGGCAATCTCGCTCCCGTCCGGCAAATAATTCACATCATCCAATTTGATATATAGCCCACAGCCTTCCGAGAGATTCCAACGAGGATTCTCCGCATAATCGCGCCCTTTTTCGTGCATACAGATAGGAACAGAGAGCGCATCGCTGATTTCCGTTGCGGCTTCCATATGGTCGAAATGTCCATGCGTGAGCAGTATCTTCTCTATGGTGAATCCTTTTTGACGAATAACGGCTAAAAGCGTGTTAGCCTCCGCACCCGGATCAAGCAAAAAACCATGTACGGTGACATCATCAATGTAAAAGTAGGCATTGGTGGTAAAAACGCCTGTCACGGGCAACGATAAAATCATGATGCTCGCCTACCTTATTGTGCAAAATTACAACCATCAGCCCCACATACCATGCCTTCCAAGGATGCCGCCGATGCTTCTTCAGCGAGTATCTTTTCGATGGCTTCCTTCAACATAGCCGTCGGCTGTGCGCCGGAGACTGTGTATTTACCGTTAATCAGGAAATACGGCACACCATGAATGTCACGCTCCATCGCTTCCTGCTCATCGGTGCGTACCTCGGCAGCGTAACGGTCGCTTGCCAGCACCGCCGACACCTCCTCGCTATCCAAGCCGCATTGACCAGCGATGTTTTTCAGCACATCATGGTCGGCCAGTTCCAAATTCTTGGTAAAGTAGGCATCAAACAACTGCGTAATGATTTCGCTTTTCCCCTTTGCTTGAGCATATTTCGTAAGGCGCAGGGAATCAAAGGTATTCGTGTAGCGAGTAGAAATATAGCGGAAGTCGATGCCTTCACTTCTGCCCATGCGGGATATGGCCTCAATGCGTTCTGCCGCCTCCTCCTTGCTGAGATGATACTTCACGGCAAAGCGGTCTAACGTGGACGAAACAACCTCGCGGCTGGCATAAGGGTCAAGCTCAAAACTCTTAAATTCGACTTCTATTTTATCGCCGCCGTCAATCTCGGCAAGTGCCTTTTCCAACCGTTTCTCGCCAATATAGCAGAAGGGACAAGCATAATCTGACCACAATTCAATTTTCATCTTCCAGTCCTCCCTAAGAAATTAAGAAATATAGAACATGTTCGATATTGAAATTATACACAAAGCAGTATATAATGTCAATAGAAATCGAGCGTGTTCTAAAAATATTTTCAAGGGAGATAGTGAGTCTATGAAAAAGTGCGGACGCCCACCCAAGAAGGATAACCCGGAGGAAAACAAAGAAAAAATCATGGCCGCCGCAATCGCTCTCATCGAGGAACATGGCGCAGACTATATCACGGTGCGGAGCGTTTGCAAGAGAGCAGATGTTGCCACGGGTACATTTTATTACCATTTCAAGAACAAGGACGAACTCTTGATACACTTCGTCCGTGGGACATCCTTTTCCGAAATTGAGTTAAATACCCCCTTATCCGATATTGCCGGACGTATCACGGAACTTTATCTGCATCTCATTTGCAAGTACACCGCATTGGGCGTGAAGTTCATGAAGAGTTTCTACACCCCCGGCAATCAGGCACTCCATAACTATATGGGGGAAACGAATGGCAAATTTGCCGAGGACACGGTTATGGCCAGATGCGAGATGGAGCTTGTAGCGGCACAGAGAGCCGGTTATCTGAAAGAAAATACTGACGCTCATAAAGTCAGTGCGGATATTTGCACTATAGTTAAAGGCTGTATTTTTGAATGGTGTTTAAGTGATGGTGAAATTTTACTGGAGGATATGGTGCGAAGAATTTTACGAGCATATGTTAATTATGAGATAGCTTGAAGCCTTGCGGGATAATGCTTCGGGGTGGGGAGTAGCCTATGAGGAGGAAAACTATGAGGTCCTGGGAAAACTACAAAGATCATGTCAAAGCAAGCAATGAAGAGGACCGCCGTAATATGGAAGAAATCGAGGAAATAAGCGATATTGTTTCTTCCATCATCCGGCGGAGACAAAAACTGGGCATCAGCCAGCGCGCCCTTGCAGAACGGTGCAGCGTTCCTCTATCCTCAGTCGCTCGCATTGAAACGTTCAAGACAATGCCCAAACTCGATACGCTCATCAAGCTCACACGCGCCCTCGACCTGAAACTCCAAGTTGCAGCAGTCGAATAGATGAAGGAGGTGTTCGCCATGAGTCGGGAATTGGAACAATGGCTGTTGGAGGAACGAAGAGAAGGATTTAAGGAAGGGTTCAAGGAAGAATACAAGAACGAATACAAGAAAGGACTGGAGGAAGGCGAAAACCGAGTGGCAGCCTTGTTTAAACGGATGAAAGCCGACGGCCGCTTGCAGGACTTCTTTGACGCCCTCAAAGATGAGAATGCCAGAGAAAAACTATATAAAGAATACGGTATCGAATGACTGAAAAACCCCGTGCAGAACGTGCGGGGCTTTTGTTTTTTTTGTGCCTAAAGAGTCCTAACGGAGAAAAAACAGACCTAACTTTTAGGGGTTGCTTTTGGCGCAAAAATATAACATGGGGCCGGGACTCCGGCAAGGGTAAAGTGTACAGCGAGCTGCCCTTGCCTGCATCCCAGCTCCATGTTTTTTGTTGCGCGTAAAAGCAAGAACCAAGTGGTTCTGGAAAAGAGTTCACCCAAAGGAGCGAATGACCATGAAAACCAATGAACGCGCAAAATACACTTACTTAACGTTACAGTTACTGCCGACCGAGAAAGAACGTGAAGCGTTGCAAACGACCTGGAACAACTACAAAGAAGCCTGCAATACTTTTTCACGGACCAAGTATTGGAAACTGGCAAGAGAAAAGCATATGGATGTTTCTGCCTGCAAAAAAGAATACCTGAAATCAGCCCGCGCCTTAGCTCAAAGATTGCTTCATGGTGTTTACGAAATTAGCATCAGACACACAGTGAAAATGGCCTATAAACGCCAAGAATCTGATAAAAAATTAGCATTGATTGTCTTCGGTGAGTACGACGAAAAGAATGTTAAACATCTTACCATTCCATACTTGCGCAAACCAACTTTCAACATAGATTTCGCCAAGAAAATATGCTGCTTAGATTTGGTAGATGGTTTCCAACATATAGCCTTTACTCTCCTTGAAGGGATACCGGAACCGCCCGCATCCTGGGAAGCCATCGAAGTTTACTTACAGCCAATCTACGGAACCTGGTACTTGACATTGATGTTCCCAAATCCGACAGCTAACATGGACGTCAGCCCGGATACCAACATCGTTGGTATTGACCGCGGGGAAATCAATATTGCCACGACTTACTCACCGGACAAAGGAGCCAAACGGTATAGCGCAAAGGATTACTCTCTCCCTTGTGAGGGTGGCACGAAAGACGATTACCACAAGAATCTTTTTGCAAAAGATGTCATTGTCGCAAAGGAAATTGTAGAGAGAGAACCTCCCGATACGATATTCGTTTTAGAAGATCTGCATTTCAATAAATTGCGAAAAGGATGGTCCTATCGTAATTTCAGTGACGCGTTCATCTACCTTGCGGCCTTGCGCCATCAATGCGTATTCTTCTGCGACCCGCGCAACACCAGCCGGACCTGTCCTAAATGTGGCGAAGTCACGAATACAAAACGCGATCTCGATGAACACCGATTCATCTGTCGTAGTTGTGGTTACGGCGAAAAAGAAATCGTCAATGATGATGAAAATGCGGCCGAAAACATTTACCTTCGCGGCCGAAAAGAACTTTTAAAAGATGATGTCTGAGTAAGGTTAAGAATGAGTTGAACCATGCTACACATACACATGCACATGTGTATGTGTAGCATAAGCTACGCTTTTATCAAAAATCTTAGGTTTTGAGATGACCCAAAATATGATATAATAATGGCATCCATTGAGTATCATAACTCTTACTCATAACGATGACTTGGAAACGAGGTCCTACCCATGAAATACGGCTATGCTCGTGTCTCAGCATTGATTCAGCTGAAAGGAAATTCGCTGGAAGAGCAACAGCAAGAATTAATTCATGCCGGCGTCGCTAAAGAAAATATCATCTGTGAACAATACTCCGGGAAGACGACAGCCCGACCTAAATTTGAAACCTTACTTCGGAAACTGGCACCTGGTGACGAGCTGGTATGCTGTAAGCTCGACCGGTTCGCCAGGAACGTGGAAGACGGCTTGCGGACGGTCCGCCAGCTCTCCGACAGAGGCATCGTCGTCAACATTTTGAATATCGGCCGAATCGACAATTCAGCCGTCGGAAAACTGACGCTGACCATCATGTTGGCCTTCGCCGAATTTGAACGATCCATGATTCTGGAACGGACTGCTGCCGGGAAGGCGGTAGCAAAAACCAAGGCCGGATATCGAGAAGGACGACCGCCTTATAAAAAAGCAGTCATCGATAATGCCATGGAGCTCTTGAAGACTCATACCTACAAAGAAGTCGTAGAAATTACGGGCATAAGCCGGGCTACATTGGCCCGATACAAGCAAAGATATGAACTCCGAATCACCGCCGTAACGCCCCGCCCAAATCAGATTCTAAAAGTCATATTCTCGAACGGAGAGACGCGCTGGTTCGACACCAAGAAACTGAAAGGCCCCGCCTTTGTCCCATTGAAAGATAAGGCCGTATTCGAGAATCCTGTTATTTTTCACGGCATCATTACTTGGGCTGACGGAACCATTGATGTGTCTCCAGAAACGGTTTATATGGAAAGCCAATGTGACGAGGCATCAGTCTGACAAATATTATAAAAATGAAGGAGGTGTCCGCCATGAGTCGGGAATTGGAACAATGGATACTGGAGGAACGAAACGAAGGATACAACGAAGGCTTCAAGGAAGGACTGGAGGAAGGTGAAGACCGAGTAGCGACCTTGTGGAAACGGCTGAAAACCGACGACCGCTTGCAGGACTTCTATGATGCCATCGACGATGAGGCCGCCAGAGAAAATTTATATAAAGAATATGGCATCAAATGACTGAAAAAGGACTGTTGCATGAGGGCATATGCCATCATGCGAAGTCCTTTTTTGCTTGACATTCCCCCCAAAACGATCGTACGATCAGACTATAGTGGGCTCCAAAAACAGTGGGCCTTTTACTAAGAACTCGGCCAACAAATAATATAGCAAATATGCTATAAGATTTCTCAAGACAAGCAAATGCGCACTTACCCATTCGTCCCGGAATGGTGTGCGCTTCCACCCGGCGAAAGGGGTGCCGCGACTTGTCGCGGAAGCCTTACGGCTTGGGCCCTAAAGGCCCTTACAAACAGAAAGGAGCGGTCACTCATGGCCCATTTCCATCTTTCGATGAAGGTCCAGCCACGCCAAAAAGATGGCAGAAAACTATCAGCCAAATTGCATTACGATTACATTGCTCGACAAGACAAATATGCTCACTTAAAGGGCCGTCAGGAAGACTTTGTCCTTGCGGAAAGTGGCAATCTTCCGTTCTGGGCTCACGGCAACGCCGGCACGTTTTGGAAAGAGGCTGAGGACCATCGCAGCCCGAGCGGAACAGCTTACCGGGAAATCGAAATAGGGCTCCAGGAAGAACTCTCCCTCGAAGATAACATGGCCTTGTTAAAAGGCTTCATTAAGGAATTCCATATCGACAACTACGCCTACACCTTTGCCATTCACAGTAAGGACTCTTCGCTGGAACAGGGCCACATCAACATCCACGCGCACCTCATGTTCTGTGAAAAAATCCAGGAAGCTGACCGGCCGCTGGGGCCGGATAAATTCTTCCAGCGTTACCGGGAAACGGCTAGCGGCGAGAAGACCGGCGGCTATCTGAGCAGTCGGGAATTCAAACCAAAATCGGTACTTCGTACTATGCGAAAGCGCTGGGCCGAACGGGTCAACGAGATGTTCCGGGAGCGCGGCATCGACGCCGAAATCACGGAAAAAAATAACGCCGACCGCTACGATGAACTCGTCGAGCAGGGGCGTTTTGACGAAGCCGAACTGGTGAATCGGACGGCTGCTCCCCACCTCGGAAGAGCCTACCGGAACGACGCCATTATGGAAAAACTGCGGGATATGGAAGACGAAGAAATGAAACGCGATAACCTCGCCCTCAACGACGTAGACCCCGATACTTCCGACGAAGCCGAACAGGCCGAAACGGAAGAAAGAGTGAAGGCCTTTGCGGAAAAATCCAAACAGGAACAGATGCTGATGCTCTTCGTAAACGATTTGCAGATCCGCCGCCTGGCAAGAGTCATCCAGATGGACCGACTCAAACAAAAAAAGGCGGAAGAAGTAAGAAAAACCGAAGGAAAGGAAGTCAGCGATCCTCTCATCATCACTGCCGGCGATTTGGATCTACGTATGCGAGACGAAGAGCTCCGGTTGCAACAGATTGTCGACGATGCCAGGGAAACATACCGCCAAGCCCGCTGTGAAGTTTGGGAAGAAAAACCCCTACAAAATGAAGCGATTGCTCGCGTCTTGGGCGAAGATTGGCGCAAAGAAAAACAGCGTCTCCTGGGTCTCCAGGGAACGCTGAAAGCCATCGGAAAACACCTGTATGATAAGCGAACACCGGACGAAGAAAAGGCCTACCGAAAACGGAACAGCCGAGTTCGGACAGCCTACAATGATTGCCGAAAAAAGATGGCCCAATGGGACAAACTCCAGGCCGAAAAACAAAGCGACATCGACGCGATCTATACAGCCTTAAAAGCGAAAAACGACGCCAATCGAAAAGCTTCTAACTTGGCCTACGGCGACTTGAAGGGCAAAGAAAAACAGCTCCGTGCCTTCCACGACAAACGTCTCCAATTAGAAAGGAATTACGCACCGGACCAAATCCTGTTTGCCGAAAAACTGGCTCGAAAAGTCCAGCCCTACTGCAAGGTATTGGGCCGTCAGCCATTGAAAGACTTGATGCACGGACCATACCAGGGGAAAGAGTATTATTTGACTGGAGAAGTCAATTTCGATCCCGAAAAACGGGAATGGACGTGCCTGGCAATTCGTACCGGCGATGACATGGATCAGGGCAAAGCTCCGCTGTATAAAGTACGCTTGCATGAAGAAGGACCGGATCAGGACGTTACCATTTTTGAAGTAAAACCGACGAAGGAACGAATTGCCATGTACAAAAAACTCCATCAAGATCAGCCACGCTGCCAAAGCGGGAAATTTCGTGCCAAAGCCTACAATTCTCAAGGCATTGAAAAGCCTTTCAAAGGGGCCTCTCCGACACCACTGCGGCCCATCGCCAAGGCGGCTGTCCAGAAATTAAACGGCCTCATGGACGAAGCCATGAAGAGCGAAACGGGACGCATTGTCATCCATTGGCAAGACGACCAACGCCGTTACGCCAAGAAAACAGCTATGGAAAAGACAGAAGAAGAACTTTACAAGGGATGGTCATTATAATTCTACGTCGGGCAGATCCATGACGACTTCTCGGGCCAGGGTTTCCTGGCCCGTTTTTTCATTGATGACCTTCAGGTAGTAGCAGTCGTTGAGGTCGTAATTCTTCTTCTGCAAATCAAAGGACAAGACGACGATACGGTCACCGGGAGCGGCAGCCTTACTTTCCGCCCGGTACAGGACTTCGTTGGAAATGATTTCACCACTGCCCGTTTCAAAGCGTATCCGGTAAGTGACGGGCTTGACGACGTCACTGATGGCTTGTTCCTGGTAGAAGCTGAATTTGACGTGGAAGGCCGTGATTTTCCGAATATCGTTGATGAGGGCCAGGCCGACGTCTTCTGTATCGACGAGACCTTTCCGCGTGCTGATGAAAAGGCACGGCACCAGCAGTTCCTGCGGGGATGAGCCGCCGTGTACATAGTTCATGCCGCCATGGCATTTAAAAACGCTCATGCCCTTGGCCAGGACGATAGAACGCGTGTCTTCATTGCCCAGGCTCTTCCCTAAGGGAATGGAGTAAATCCCTTCTCGGTCCACCGGCTGGTCCGTCAACAGGAACCGGCGGTCGGTCATCCAGGTCTTCCCGGCTTCGACCGTGTCCAGTTTATCCGTCGGGTCGAGGGCCTTGCGGGTGTACAGGAAGCCGTGATCGGCCGTAATCAGGAAGCGATAGATATTGCCGCTCTTGGACAGGCGTTTGACCAGTCTGAAGAGTTCGTCAATCGTCTGATCTGCCGCTTGAAAGACGGAGTTCTCCGTTTTCGAGGCTTCGCCTGTCGCATCGATTCGGTTATGGTAGACGTAGATGACTTCTTTCCCAGCAGAAAAGCTTTTCAGTTCCGATACTTTCATGGCAATGAGTTCATCATAAAGAATTGCTGCCGAACGAGGATTCCCTTGCTGCAACAGTTTTTCCCGCTGCGCCGTCGATACACAGGGCTTGCCGTCGAGCAAAATCTTGGGCGTATCATCCCGGGTCAGTTCCAGCGTATCGTGAGGCAGCAGTTCGGCCATCCCCAACAGGGTAATAGACGGCAGCGGCGCCATGCGGACTTTCTCCTCGACTGAGCAATTTTCATCGTCCCGGAACCGGGCAGCCAGCTCTTTGGCGGCTTCCAGTCGAAAGGCATCGGAAATGAGGACTGCCACTTTCTCTTTGACAGGACGGACTTCATCTTGATAAAAATAGCGCTGGCGCGGCACGATTTCCTGAAGGTAATCGCTGCCATAGGCTTCGTTCCACTGCAACAGCAGCGGCTCTAAGAAGGCATTCTGGTAGAAGTTCTGGACCAGGGCCCGCAAAGTGTCGAACTGACCCGGATTTTCGCCATCCAGGGCGTCATAGGCCGTGAAGAAATGGCGGTACTCCGTATCGATTTGGTAATCGCTCTGGCAGTACGTTTCGGTCAATTCTTTCAAGGTCGTCCGCGGTTCGTAATCCTGCCGGGCCAAGAGCTTCTGCGCCGCCAGGAGCAGCGAGTATTCCGACCGGAAATGCTGGCCGAAATGAAGTTTCAGCCGTAAATCACACAGAGCTTCCAGGGACAGGCCACCGACTTCCCCATTCGGGTCCAGGCCGACGAGGCAGTCATTGACCCATTGGATGAAGAGCTCATCGATGCAGGCAAAGGACGACGTATGGAGGAATAGTTCCAGCGGCAGCTTGCTCAAGACGTTCTTGGCGTCGAGCTGGCTGGCGGCCTTAGCCGATAAAGCGTCGTAGCGGTCCTGGTAGAGCACGTGATTCATCATGTTGTCGAGAAGGACGTTACAGTTGTTGACCCGGCTCTGGACGCTGTCCTGGGCGTAAAGCTGCCAAGGTTTGGGCAGTTTGTCCAGGTCATCGCGGAAGGTCGTCACGGCGAAAAGGGCCAGGATAAGCGAGTCCAGGTCCGGTTTCGGCGCTTCATAGCCAAACCGTTCTTTGCACAGGTCCCAGAAAGACGTTGCCAGGCCGAAGTCCTGAATCTGCTGCCAATGGGCCATCATCGCCGAATCACTGTCGGCAAAGAGACCATAAAAGAGGTCGTCCACCGTGGTATTACGAGCCTGGACGAGGGTGCAGATAGCAACGCGGCAGAGCGTCTTTTCTTCCGCTGTGTACCAATCGAATTCCCGCGACCGTTCGAGGAAGTCCTCCCGGCGCCGGGCAGCTTCGGCCCGTACTTTCTCCGACGAGCGGCCGCCAGGGCCGAAGAAGAAGGGTTTCAGCCGTTCCATAGCCGGGCGCAGGCGCGACGGGATATGGGCGTCGGCCATGAAGTAAGACAACTGGTCGGCGTAAAACTCCTTGGAATAGAGCAGCGTATCTTCCAGCACGTTCTGGCGCACGTCGGGCTTGGTAAAGGGCGCATAGATCAAGTACCGTCCGTCTGGGTCTTCGTGTTCCAGGCGCAGCTTGGCCCGGAAGGCATTGCGGCCAGTCAGGCGGAGAACGGTGACGTCGTCCGGGACCAGCGTGTCTACCGTGTCTTCAAAGTCCCCTTCCCCGTCATACCAGAAGACCAGGCGGTTATCTTCGCCAAAAAGGCTGTATAATTTCTCTTTGATGTCCCTAAGGGTTAAGGCTTCCATGTCGTTCCTTTCATGCGTTTATTTGAACTTGGCCAAAATCGGATAGGTCACGCCTTCGCGGTCGGTCTGCATCTTTTCATAGTTGACCTTGACGCCGTCGTCGAGGTCCATGGTCAGCTGTTCGTTGGCCATGTGGTCTAAAATTTCATCATAGTCCTTGATTTCGGCCAGCTGCTTTTGCAGGTGGTCTTTTCGTTTTTCCAGCCGCGCTGCCCGGCGTTTGTCCGACAGGTTTTCCAGATTCATGTCGATGGCCCGCAATTCCGTTTCATACTTGCTCTGGACCTTGTGCAGGTAGGGCAGGACCCGGGTAGTGTCAAGATTCTTTCGCAAATTCATTTCATCCGCCAGTAAATATCGTAATCAGATATATGGATTTTCCTCGTCATTTGGCTGCTCAATTTCCCTCTTGAATAGATGCTCCATGTTCATAATACGGATATTCCCCCGTTAAAGGACGCTGACGCCACTCCTCGATGTGCTTGTATGCCTTCTGGTTGAGATTGCTGATGATGCCAGAGGAGACCTTTATGCCCCAAAGCAATTCGGTGATATCTTCGACACGGCGCACGGATACGCCGGCCAGGTACATCTCAATAAGGGCTTCCTCGACAGAGCATTCACGGCGTTTATAGCGCTCGATGATGCCGGCTCAAACTGGATGCCCTTGAGCTTCGGCACGCGTAATCTGACTTCGCCGGAAGTCGTGCCAAAATTCCGCTCGTAATGACCGGAACGGTAGCCCTTACGGTCTCCCGTTCGCTCATACTTGCCAGCGCGGACGAGTTCATCCGCCTCGTGGTCGAGCAGGGCGTTCAGTGTTTCCTCTACACTGTTGCGTACAAGATCCTTTAAATTATTCTTTATAAGATCCTCATTAAGTTGTATAATATTACCAGACATGGTCTATTGCCTCCTTACGAATTTTGTGTGGTAACTTAATTGTACTAGCGGCAATAGACTATGTCTATTTTTTATGAAATTGAATTTGCGAAATATATTTTACCTTATCGGCTGCCGACTTCGCCACCAGGCTGTGCCGTCGGCAGAACGACTTCACCGTATTGATAGAAATCTGGAGCCGCGCCGCAATCCTGCCATACCCCGCCCCATCCCGGCGCAAGGCAATGATCTGCTGTTTCTGTTCGTCCGTCATCGAGGACACCTCCTGAAAATTTGGTCTTCAGGAGTAACAGGACAGAGCGGCTATCGTTAAGTACTTCAAAAGCAAAAAAAAATTACGGATGCCCATGTGAGCATCCGCTGACAGAACTTTTTATTTTATCACCCGAAATATTTACAGACATAGTAAAAGATACAACACTATATTTTTTGTCTGTATAATATTATTACCACGTTAATAAGAGTTGGTCATCAACTTTCTTATCTTCCATATGTTTTCCATTATTTTGTAATCTATCAATCATTGATGTTCCACAATTAACAAGCAATTTTCTTTCAAAAAGACCATCCGGTGGAGTTACTGAGATATCTGTTTGCTTTGAATTTTTCATACCGTTAATTGAAAGAATAACCCTTACGCCGCGTTGCTTGCATTCAGTAATTTTTTGAAACAAGGTATCTATATTGAAGTCCTGTGCGCCATAAATAATACTCTGCGAATGAGTGTAGGGAGGATCACAATAAACTACATCTCCTTCTTTTGCTTTATCCATTGCTGAAATATAACTTTCACATTGGAAATCCACTTTTTGAAGAAGGTTATGCCACAAAGCAACACGTTTTTTAAATGTTTCAGGACTAATAGGTTTATGTGGCCCTCTCGGTGTACTCATATAACCATCCGTCTTTCTAAATCTTATTACCCCAGAGTAACAAGTTCTTGATAATAAACAAAAATCATAAGGATTATGGTGACGATTAAATCGGTCTTTAATTTCATTATATTTGTCATCTGGATTAAGATAATATTCCTCAATCTCTCTCTTATAATAATCGGTCAGTTTATTTGGTTCATCTTTAACAAGATTAAATATATCAATTAAGAATGGTAATATATCGCTGGCATGTGCTTTGTTAAAATGAGGAAAAAGCTTTGAGCTATCCGCATTTAATAATTCTGCCATAACAGCGCCACTTCCTAAAAAAGGCTCATAATAATCATTAAATTGGGGCGGCATATACGAAACAATCAGTTCTGCAAACTTTCGCTTACTTCCTATCCATTTTAATAGAGCTGGTAACATCTATATACTCCTCTGTAACTTATAGTCTGTAGACTTATAGTCTGCACATTGATTATAATTTATTTATCAAGGAGGTGTCAAGCCATGCACGGTAATATTCAAGAAGCATTTGGACAAGCTATCCGAAAACTTCGTATGGAACAAGGAATTTCGCAAGAAAAATTTGCTGATTTATGTAATTTGCACAGGACATATATCAGTGATATCGAGCGTGGCGTAAGGAATATTTCTCTTGAAAATATAGATAAAATGGCAATAGCCCTTAATATCAAGATTTCTGATATTTTTAAGGAGGTAGAAAACGATGAGAGCATTTGATGAGTTTAAAGATTCACCAATGAGCTTCTGGGCTTTCATACGTTTTGTCACTGAACGACTCGGCTACAGTAAGGATGGCAAGATTAACAGGTATACCAAGGAAAAAATCGAAAAGGTATGTAATTCCAATGGCATCTATCATTATGACAAGTTAGTTAACGATGCTATTAAATATACAGATATGAGAGCCAATTTACTGAGCGATTTTGTTAAAAGTCACTTGATGACAGGAGAAGAAGCACATAATGAATTTAACCTTCTTTATCCGATGCATCAGAAAGAACACTTTTTTTGCCAATTACCATTAAATAAACAAAAAGGGGAAATGAAGCAAATAGCTTATTTCACGGCGATAATCAATATTTTAACAGAAAAGACAATTCGTAATATTACCGGAAATTATCATGATTTAGGTTTTGATGATGACCCCCGCGGTCTTACCTATGTATATGATGATAAGCATAGTATTATAGGTGCTTCTTCCCGGAGATTCGATGGTGCTTATCCCAGTATAAATAATCCCACGATTGTTTGGGAAATTAAAGAATATTACTACAACAAGTCTTTTGGTAGCCGTATAGCTGATGGTGTTTATGAAACCCAACTCGATGGCTATGAGTTTAGAGATTTACGCCGCACATACGATTACAAGGTCTATCATGTTCTTTTTGTAGATTCATATCATACGTGGTGGGATTTAGGAAAGTCTTATCTTTGTCGTCTGATTGATATTTTAAATTCTGGAGCTGTCGATGAAATTATTATTGGGCGTGAAGTTTTTGATAGATGGCCAAAATTATTAAATCAATTCGTCAAATAGAGTTCATGATTTCATCTAATAATTTTATGATGTTTTTATGTGAGTACGATAAAATTTAAATACTATAAAATATTATTCTATTTTAGTGAAAATAGTTATTAACATTTAATAAAATAGAAATATTATATCATACTTAAAAAGCCGGTATGGAACATCTCCCTGATACTCCATACCGGCTTTTCTCATGCAATCTTCTGTTTTACATCAGCCACGATGGCTTTGACTGCCTGCTGCATCAAGGTGATATACAGCCTGTTCCGGATCTTCACCCACCAGCTTCTGGACGTCATCCAGGTCGATGGACTTGATGGCTGCTTCGGCTTCGCTCCTAGCAAAGCCTACGAGGGCATCGGCGACGGCTTTCTTGATTTCTTCACGATTCATGGTCATTTGCCTCCTAGAATCAGCTGTTCATAATCTGTCACGCCCCTAGCCACGGCTCTGGCCAGGGCATCCTGAGCATTGGCCAGGATTTCTTCATCATCTGGATTGGTGATGAAGGCCAGCTCGACCAGGACAGCGGGCATGTCGGTGTTCGTGAGGACATACAGGCCGTTGACGCCGGGCGTGGCAATCTTCACGCCCCGGTCTGTCGTATCCAGGGCATTGACAATCTGGTTCTGGATGCAACTCGCCAGCATGCTGCCACGGTAACTGCCGACGCAGGCCCAGGTTTCTGTGCTGTTGGCTTCTTCGGCTTCAGCAGCATTGTAGTGGATGGACACGAAGATGTCGGCATCACTGGCATTGGCGGCCTCTCAGATTTCCTCCAGACTGTTGGACTGGAGCAGTTCTGTTGCTACTCCTGCCGCATTCAGGTAACTTTCCGCAGATTGACCGACGGCCAGGGCTACGTCACATTCACGCAGATCGCTTTCACTATTGACGGCCCCCGGGGCGGGATGGCCGCCCGACGCATGGCCGGGATTCAGGAATAAATCGCCAGAATCAGTGCTGTGACCAGACCGATGATGACGATACAGTCGGGGATATTCACTTTTTCAAACATGCCTTACACCGCCTTCGGCGTAACGGTCACGACGCCATCCTTGCGGACGATATCGAAATTCTCCATGGCCAGGATGCGGTCAGCTGCTGAACTCCAGTGGCTGTCTGCCTTATATGCATCCAAAGCAGCTCTGGGAACCAGGATTTTGGTCTCAGCAGGAATACCGCGTTCTGCATCGTTCACATTCTCTACGACAAAGTCCACGTTCACATGGTCCAGGACGAGGTATTCCAGATTCTTGCAGGTCGAAAGAATATGATACGTATTGAGTTCGCCCTTCCCGACATTGCACAGAGTATCAAAGTACACGCATTTCAGGCTAGTACAGTAAGCAAACAGGCTGTAAATCGTATCAATATCGCAAAAGCCGCTCAGATCAGCTGATTCCAGATTGCTGTTGCCCAGAAATGCTGACCCTAGATTGGTAATATCATCTTTTGTAACATTGCTAAGATCTATGCAGATTTCATCATAGCCAATCCCCGCTTTATTTTCGCTGGATGGAACCATCAACTGATACAGGGAGGCAGCATCATGAGAAACATCTACTACATAAAGGCTGCTCCCTGATGCAATCTGCGTTTTGGATTTCAAGGGACTGTCTAGGGATTCATCCATATACAGCTGATTCTGGTACAGATACACCGGGGTATAGCCAGCCGGAACGATGATATCCGTCGGGATGGGCGTAGCCTCTGTCGCAGTAATCACTACATCGCCAAAGGAGACTGTTGAAAGAAGGCACAAAAAGAAGGCCCGGCCGCCTTGAGGCGCCGTTCCAGAACCTGGCGTATCTCATTGGCCCGGCTGGCCGAACTGGCATTGAAAAAGTTCTCTTCTTCACTCATGCGCTTCAAATCAGCAAAAGACTTCCCTTCCGCCAAAACAGCCACCGCCTGGCGAAGCTCACGGAACCAGAACTGCTCCTTCACCCGGGCCGGATAAGGCTGTGTAAGCACAGCTAAAGCCATCATGTAACGCCTCCTTGGTCGTGGAAAAAATCAATTCTCATCACTGGATATACTATTGTTTGTCCAGTGTTTCTTGTTTCATTAGTTGAAATGCTTCTTCTACATCATAAACAGGCTTTCTCTTTACCTGCCTCAATAATTGATCTAAAGCCTGATTCCGCTCCATAGCCTTCTTAGTCGGCTTTTTAAGTTCAATTAAGTCCGGAATCTTTAAGAGTTTTCGGATGCTATCAAATATAATTTTATCCGCTAAGCCTCGTTGTGAATCCATAAAATAGTACACATCAACGGCTTTGACAATTCGTAATAAAACGGCAATGTTAGCACGAACACCGAAGGAAGGGAAATCTTCACTTAAATCCTTCGACTTAAAATAAACAGCATATTCCTCTTTATAATTATCAGGAAAAGCCAAAGGAATGTCCAACACGCTCTTTTCAGCCATGGTTATAGAATCCAAGGTATAAACCGATTCAGAGCGGCCAGCCAGCCAATCTAACGAAACACCGAACACATTCGCTATGCGTATGAATAATTCAAAAGTAGGGCCATGGCGTCCGGCTTCCAAATCAGCAATGGCACCTGTACTTTTGAGGCCGAACAGAGCAGCAAATTCAGCTAAAGACAGTTTGTAAGTCGTTCGCAAAATACGCAAACGAAGCCCAAATATTGAAAAAATCATGGTTATCCCCTTGCAATTGTCGTTATTTACGAGTATAATTATAATCGTAAATAACGAGTGATTAATTTATTGTTATTTGCGAATTCATTCTAAAAAGAGAGGAGGTTTAAAGATGGACGAACAGAAACTAATGCTGACCGCGGCGGATGTCGCCCAATTGTTGGACGTAAAGCAGTCGCGTGCTTACTCCATAATCAGGAAAATGAACGCCGAACTCAAAGCACAAGGTAAGCTCGTTCTCCGCGGCCGCGTGAACCGTCAATACTTTTTTTCCAAAATCAAAATATGACTACGAAAAGACTACCGATAATAAAGAAAAAGTCAAGCCAGATGCCCCACATCCAGCCTGACTCTGATGCAAGTATAATCTTCCCATAGCATCGTCTTTATTATACCAAAAAAGTCTCTTTCGTGCCACAAGGAGGCTTCAAAATTGAACTATAACGATAAGAAAAAGTATTATTTCATTCAGTTCGATGATCGCATTACCGACGACCTTCGTATTTTAGGATTAAAAAAAATGCCCGGCGGAAAAGCAGTCATCTACACCTACTTAGAAATGCTCGTCTTGGCCGGCGAAACGAAAGGAATCATCCAGCGCAACGATATGTTCTCCACCATCGCTGACCAGATAGCACTCCAGCTCAAAGGGATATCGCCAGAAGAGGTCAATGCTGTCTTTGCCTTTTTCAGCAAATGTGGATATATCGCCATCAGCGATGATGGCCAGTCCTGTACCTTCAAACAGGCACCCATCTTAACAAGCAGCCAGAAAGGCGGTACACGCCGCAAAAAACTGGCGGCTATCAGAAAAGATGCCCTAGGGACATTACCACCACCAGACGACGACACAGGTCTTATTGCTGATACAAAGAATGCCGAAGAAGAAGAAAAGCCTTTTCTTAAGGCCAAAAAATGGTCCCATATCAGGGCAAAAAATGCCACTACCAGTAGTGGTATGAGGCACTGTTCCGACATACTGAATGATGTTATGGCAAATAATGCCGCCAGACATCATGATGATGATGCTCTTTATACCAAAGAACAACATCATCATATCTCTACCGACTTAGAGGAAAAACGGACACGCCTCATCGAATGGGGTATCAGCTCACTCGTAGCCGGGCAAATCGTGGCAATGTCTCATATCCAGGCCATGAGTCTGGAACGGCTAGATGCCATCCATCAGATAGCTCAATCCAAAGCTACCAACAATCCTCCTGGATATTTGGCAGCATTATTGAAGGACCAGACTTTCAAACTGCCGAAGGAAATCGAAATCCCGAAAAAGCAGAAAATTTACGATCCCGATTGTCCACATTGTCATGGTACGGGCAAATATAAAGCCTCAATATCTACTCCAGACTATAAAGAAGAATTAATGTTATCTTGCGATTGCTGAGAGCATTATCAACAAGGAGGTAAATAAAATGAGATATACTATGAAGAAAGGAAACTTAACTTTGAACGGTTTTTATGCTTGCAGCAATTATGTTCTTCACGAGCTTGCCAAAGACCCTGACTGGCATGAAGGCTGTCCAGAAGCGCTTTATGAAGGCAGCAATGACAAAACAGCTTATGCTTTTTTTGAATCCGGGAACTGGTACCTGCTGGATTTCCAACACATAACAGCTGTTAAAATTCCTGAAAAGGTCATCGAAGTCCTGATTGATGAAAATGAAACTCAGCGTAAAGCAGCTATTTTGTTGAAAAATCTCCAGTTAATCGATTTGATGATCCAGCACATGCACTCCGGAACCTGGTCGGACGGATTGCCCGTCAGGCCATTTTTCAAGGACGATTATTGCTGTATAGAATATGAATCCGGCCGCTGGTGGCATTACGATATTGATAATGGAACTTGGTTTTAGAGGAGGTGACTGTATTGCCTGCTTTTAAAGATTCCTCGAATAACACCTGGAGTGCGTCCTTTTACTACACCGACTGGACGGGCCAGCGCAGGCGGAAAAAGAAAGTTGGTTTCAAGACCCGTCGGGAGGCCTTGGCCTTCGAGGAAAATTTCAAGTCCAAGGCCGCCGGGGCCACTACGATGACATTCGGTGAACTCTACGAACTCTACATGGAAGACGCCAGGGTCCGTTTAAAGCCGACAACATACCGGAATAAGGAGTTTGTCATCAAACTGAAGGTCCTGCCCTTTTTCAAGGACCTTCCCATCTCTTCGATTACGCCGGCGACTATCCGGAAGTGGCAGAACCAGATGCTGAGCGCGACGTACACGCCCTTTGGCAAACAGAAGACCACCCAGCCTTACACACAAACCTACCTGAAGACGATCAATAATCAAGTATCGGCCATCTTCAACTTTGCCGTGAAGTACTATCACCTTCCGCAAAATCCAGTCCGGCTCTGTGGTTCCATGGGGAAAAAACGGTCCGACCGTATCAGCTTCTGGACGCTCGACGAATTCCGCCAGTTCATTACGGTGTACAAAGACGACATCCTGTATTACACGATTTTCATGCTCCTCTTCTGGACCGGTATGCGCGAAGGCGAACTCTTAGCACTGACCGCAGCGGATTTCGACTTGGAAGAGCAAACAGTCAGCATCACCAAGAGCTATTCCCGTCTGGACGGCCAAGATCTGATTCAAAAGCCCAAAACGTCGAAGAGCATCCGGACCATCACCATCCCGCCCTTTCTCTGCACCATCGTCCAGAACTACATGAACGCCATCTACGGACTTCGCAGCCAGGACCGGCTCTTTCCCACGACGAAGTACGCCATCCTGAATCACCTTCACACAGGCAGTAAAAAAGCCGGAGTGAAAAAAATCAGGGTCCATGACCTTCGCCATTCCCACGCGTCCTTTCTCATCGACCTGGGCTTTTCACCCCTAGTCATCAAAGAACGCCTGGGACACGAAAACATCGAAACCACCCTGGGTACCTACACCCACCTCTACCCATCACAGCAACGGAAATTGCTAGCGGCCATGGAAAAATTCGGTGAAAAGTCCATCCCCAAAGATGACGACAAAACTACAGCCTAAGGAAATTCAAAACCAGGCGCTGTCACACGAAGACAGCGCCTGGTTTTTGTTAAATCTTCTATCATGCCTGCATAACGAGTCAATTCCAGAAAGTCGACAAGGTAATGCTATTGGGGTAATCTTCAAACCACATATATTCACCATGGCCTACGCTGTAAGCCCCATACTGGCCAGCTTTAGGTACCCGGTTAAATCCATAAGCGGCTTGAAATTCGTAAGGTGCATTAGCACAATCAAAGCCAGTCCGGTCAAAATGGCGGTTGCCATTTTTTAAAATTTTAATAGTCCATACCCGCTGATGCCGTATGCTTAATTGTAATCCCAATTTTTTATAGGTCCAGATTTCAGCTCGCGTATTCCCCGCCCTATCTTTTTTCGGCTGTATCTGATCTGGCTTACCATATTTCGCTATGACGTCTTTACCTAACATATCGATACCTATACCGCCTACCGATTCATAATACCGGGCATCTGTCGTTCTCATGAGCAATATACCTTTGCTATCATCTAAATTATCGCCATTAAAGATGATATGGGAATGATAACTATCTTTTCTCAAGCTTTCACAAATAACCGGCAAATCACGATAGCCATCGGCTTCTACAATGCGAATAATACAACTAAAATCAGCCCCACCACCAGCTGGATGATAGGCCCCAACAATGGCACAGCCATTAACCGTATTCCCTTGAAAGTCCAAGACCACATTACCTTCGGAATCATACCATTTTCCCTGGACCTTAGCTAATATACTAGATGTCGGATCATAAGAAGCCATCACCACCGAGTTAAAACAAAATATCAGCAATGCCATCAGTAACCATAATAGCCCTCTCTTGCAATACTGCATACCTTCACCTCCAAATATAAACCACTTGCATCTATGCCTAAATATCATATTCATTAACTATCCTGTCTTTGTAAATGTTGATAAAAGGGTGGCAGATTCTGTTCAAAAATAATGTTCCCTTTTTGATTTTCACGAATAATGCTGTAAATCAAATTAATATCATTTTTGTTATTAATGGATTCTCCTTCAATATGCATGCCTGATTCTCTAGAAGATTCTAATGTCAAAGTATGAATTTCCGATATAGAATATACGATTGGTAATTTTTTGTCGGGATAATAAATAGCCCTAATTTGATAGCTTACATCTCTTAATGGATCTAATTCATCTTTTTCTAATATATATATCGTATATGACTCATAATGTGTACTATTATCTACATATACAATTTTTTTGCTTTTAGGATAATAATATACTTTCTTATTCATCTTACATTGTTCCGGAAATGCAATATATTGAGAGTAATCGTCCCTGGATATATCGCTATACCCATAAACATCAAAATTTAATGAAAAACAGATAAAGCAAAAAAATAAAATCACTAAACGAATTTTATTTATTAGTCTCACGAATCATGCCCCCATTCATAGTAAAGAGCTCCATTTTTATCTAATTCCACAATATGATTCAACATTTTTTCCAATATTTCTCTAGTAGAATCTTTATAATCATAATCTCCACAAATATATATAGCGCCGGTGTTATTTGCTGCATTAGGCCATCCAACATTAAATGATAAGGAACGTGCATCCGTAATAGTATAAATAATCGATTTTTTATTATCTGAAAAATGGATGAAATTAACTTTAAAAGTTGAAGACAAAAATGGATTATCTAAATTTTTTAAATATACTCGAACGACAAAATTCTTTTTAGAATGGTCTGTGCTCTCATAACCAGACAATGTTCTAAAATATATTTCACAGTCATTTACCTGTCTGCTATTTTTATAATTCGAAATTTGAAAATTACTATAAAAAGTATAGTCATTTTGACTGGAAAAATGATTATACTTTTTATATCCATCAGCACATATAGTCATCGTACATATCAAAAAGAAAATACTGACTAGTCCTATTATTTTTTTTGCTATCATTGCCTTACCTTCCCTATCATCATATTTTTATAAAATAAATAGTCAATACTCCCAATCAGTCCCATACGCTGTCTTCCACATAATTTTAGCTATTGCAAGATCGCGTTTTGCTGCATTTGATTTGGCATTACTCGTCCGTATAGGATTAAACACGGGTTCACCATTTTGAAAGCGATAAATACACTGATTAGTTAGATCATACTGATAATATCGTGTACCTGGATATTCGACAGTTCCATGACTGCGATTATCAATGAGAATATTAGCAGCCAGCCGATAGGTCGGTGGGTCATAAATTTGACAAACAACGGAAGTAGTATCCACATACACTCCATTTCCCATAGCAACATAGGCTAGTACAATCTTAGGATTATCTTGAAAATATTTTGGATAAGGCGCTCCCATATCATCATATAATTGATATGCCTCTTCGTAAGAAATCGCTTGAACATTAGCTGATGGTTCATATTCTAATGAAGCCAATTCAGCTCCGAGCGCAGTTCCTAAAACAGCTAAAAACACTGCAAAACGTGCCATTTTTCTCATGCCGCCATCTCCTTACCAAAAACCTTACCTCTCAATTCCAATATATGTTATATAGATTCTACAAAAAACTTACAAAATCCTGCAAAGGAAGTTTGTAAATTCAGAATTAATGACATGTCGTATAGTTCGAGGGTCGTAAAGGCCTATCGTTATATCAGAATAGGCTATGGTTGAATCTTACAGCGGGCCGCCCTGTTCGGGTCGGCCCCTACGCACAAGGCCAGAGGCCGTGTATATTTTATAGCCAGTGGACAGTAATCATTTTTCATCGCCTGGCTGCGATTCTGTAGGGGACGGCCAACGGGCGTCCCGCGTGAAGCCTGTACATAGCCGGAATTTATGACGAGTGGCACCCGGTTGTAATATAATCGTGAGTTTGTCGCGGCAAAGCCGCATCGTAGGGGCTCGCACGTGGCGAGCCCGCGTGAATCCTGTGCATAGCCGGAATTTATAACGAGTGGTACCTGGTCGTAATACAATCGTGAGTTTGTCGCGGCGAAGCCGCATATGAGACCGAAGAAAAACACGTAGCTCGGTGTTCGTGATTCGTAAAGGCCTGCCATTATATCAGAACAGGCTATGGTAAAATCTCTCTAGCGGACTGCCCGTGGCCCCTACGCACAAGGCCGTTGGCCGTGTATATGTTCACATTTCAAATCTACGTGTCCTTTGTAACCAAGTCTGTTCCATATGTATAAAAATGCACTTTTTTTGTTCGAGAAATTTGGCAAAAACAGGCCCCCAAAAAAGTTTTTTTTAATTTTTTGGTACACATTTGGAACTTTTGAAAAAAAGAAAGCCTCACAAACGGCTTGGTTAAGCGATTTGTGAGGCAATTTGCAACTATTCCCATTCTATGCTCTACTGAATTTCGCCAAACTAAAATGGCTTAATTATCGCATTCCTGGTTCATCCATTTCGTAAAAGCAGGCCTATATTCGTGTTTTGTACTAAATCTTGGTACAATTTTGGTACACTTCATCTCTGAAAAATCTCCTCATCAGAACACAGCCAAAAGCAAAATAAAAATTCAGACAGCTTTCCCCTTAGTCATCAATACTTTGCGATTGACATAAGTGAAATATCCTTGCCTGTTCTTCGTTTAAAACTAAAACTTCTGCTTTCCATATTTTCAATAGAGCGTGTAATCGTTTCTGTAAAGCCTCTTGTACTGAATTACACCATTCTGTCTGATGATTTTTGATGATTAAGATGAATTGGATTTTAGGTTGAGAATATAAATGTCGTTGAAGCTCTTTCCCTAATACAATACTGCCACTCACACTTTGTACCTCACTATGAATGGCACTACAAATCAACAAGGAATCAAGAAATTTTTTGGCAATTTCACCAATGAACTGGTTGAAAGCCATCCCTTCGTGACTTTTAGGATTTGGTGCAGATGTTTTAGCCTCGATAAAAAGAACATATACGCCTCGCCTTAGTTCTTTGAGAGTAAGACATTCTACGACAGAAATCCCCTTACCTCTCAATGCTTCATACAGATTACTTTTCTCTATATAAAAGGAGCTATCTTCCTCAAAAGAAAATTTCATGCCAGATTCTTCAAAAGTAAGCATACCTATCCTCCCAACGACCAATCCACTTCTTGCTGGTATAATCGGATGGATTCATCAATAATAGAATTATCGGGCATCCCGTCTTCCATATCGTCATAAGATGGCTTCCCATCGGCTGTTAAAGACAATACCGGAATGGACAGGCTATGCATTTTAGCTAAAAGATACAATTTTTTTACGACGAAATATGAATGAGTCGCAATAAAAAACTGAATACCCGCTTGAGACAATTCAAAAATCATATCCAAATAATCGGAAATAGCCTTCGGGTGAAGCGCCGATTCCAGTTCATCAATAAAGATAACTGCATGGTTATCCAAATAACGATTAGAAAGCAATCGATTGAAAATAGCAATTTTTTTTACCCCTTCTGAGGTCATACCAATCGTAAAGCGCGCATTTCCTCGTTTATAATACCATTCATTCTTTTGATCATCGTATTCTATTTTCCCTTTGATAACCTGTTCCAATTTTTTCCGTCCATCAGCAAAAGCATCAAAATTTCGCCCCCGCTGTGGAGCAATTTGCAGGGCCTTAACTAAATCGAGGTACGTGTCGTCAAATCCAAAGAGCGAATCTTGATCTCGCGATTTCAAGATGATGTTAAATAGCGATAAGACTTCCTTAGCAGGAATAAACACAGATTTATTCTGACGCGGTGTGTCAAAGGTATTTTGAATTTTGCCGATTTTCATATTCGTATCTTTTCCGAAAGTAAAACAAAACTCGGCCGAGTCCTCAACCATAGAAAAATTCAACGCATTTTTCCCTTTCTCAACCAAGTCTCCCAGAGCTTCTACTTGAAAAGTCCAGTACAATTTTTCGGCTAAAATATCTGCCAATTCACGCTTATCATTCCCTTTACCATACTGCTCCAAAGTGCGTAAAGCAGCATATAGCGCTTTCAATAAAATTGTCTTACCACTACTATTTTCACCAATAATTAAATTTATATTCTGCAATGATGTCCATTGCAAATTTTCATGCTGACAAAAATTTTCCAGCTGTATCTTCTGAAGCACTGGCCTCGCCTCTTTCTTGATAACTTTAGTACCATCATACCGAATTCCAAGAAATAATACAATGCCGCTTTCCAGCTTAATCCGTTTCTGACCCGAAATCTCAAAAACCAGTTTCTGTTTCCGGGTCATATTTCCGCCGAATCTATCCTCCTATAACGGGGCGCAGTTCGATTTCTGCCGTGTACAGTGCCTCTATCGACGTTCTACTGAATTCGCTAACCTAAAATGGCTTGATTATTGTATTTCTGATTCATCCATTTCGTAAAATTTGGAATCGTTTTGAATTTCCTATTGATATTATATCATATTCATTCTCTGGCATGCTTTAGAATACGTTCCATAGTTTCTGCTGGTAAAATATCTTTGAAGATTTTACGGAAACAATCTTCGCAAAGAGACCTATCTAAGCTTTTCGCAGCATCACAGCCCTCATACCACCAAAAACGCCCCAGATGATCTTCAGCTGTAATACATTCATTAGCTTCATCAGGCGTAATGAAAAATTCATGTTCAGCATATGCCTTCAAACAACAGCTGCAATGCGTATCGGTTATGTATTCGAGGGCTTCGTAGTCATTCCCATCGTAACCGCACACGACATAGACTGCCTTGTTAATCAAGGTCTTGGCCGTATCCACAGAATAAGCACCTTCATCGTATAAATCTAAGATTGTCTCAATCACTTGATCCATTGCATGTCCAATGTCATGGTTACTCATTTTTCATCTCTCCTTTTTACGAACATATTTTCTATATATGCATTATATCATAACACCGAACAAATGTACAGCAAAAAATATCATAAGCCCTCAACGAACGACGAATAGTTTTTCTTTCAAAACGTCAGCCTATTTCTTGTTTTGAGGCAATCCAGTATAATAAAGACAAACGGAGGTGATTGAATGATTTATGTTACCGGCGACATTCATGCCAATCCGGAAAGGCTGGGTATGGACGCATTGGCCCAACGCGGGATTCATATGAGTCCGGAAGATTATGTCATTGTCTGCGGCGATTTCGGGATTCCCTGGGTCGGGGAATCGGATGAAACAGATCATAAATGGCTGGAATGGCTGGCCCAGCTGCCGTATACGGTCCTATTCGTCGACGGGAACCA